>ERZ780177.1414-NODE-1414-length-22858-cov-3.761830_pt1 | contig 22858 bp, 16 predicted proteins | sample MGYA00510973_ERZ780177 | MGnify/ENA primary metagenome ERZ780177 (study PRJEB29588, sample SAMEA2144396) | human gut metagenome | biome: human gut; feature: human-associated habitat; material: faeces | place: Denmark | collected 2008/2010 ...
ATGCTTGATACATACTGGAATAATATATCATCAGTAGATTCGTATTATAAGACTAATATGGACTTCTTAAAGAGAGATGTAAGAGATTACTTCTTCAAGCAGTATCCGGATATATATTCTAAGGTTGAGGATCTGCCACCAGCTAAGTATAATTATGGGGCAAATGTTTCTAACAGCCTTGTATCCTGTGGCTGTATCGTTAATGGTACAGTGGAGAATTCAGTGCTGTTCAAGAAGATATATATTGGTAATAACGCAGTTGTTAAGAATTCAATAATTATGAATAATGCTTATATAGGTGATAATGCTTATATTGAGAACTGCATAGTTGAAAGCAACAGCACTATAAAAGCTAACTCAAGATATGTTGGCGAGAATGGTGTTAAGATAGTTATTGAGGACAGCCCATCATATTATTAATGCCATTTTGATATTAAATAATTAATAAAAGCCTCCGGTGTATATAACACTGGAGGCTTTGTTAGTTATTTTTATGTGCCGGGGATGCATACTCGCACTATATTCCTTTATTACCCTTTGCTTTGCGGAATTGTGTTGGAGATAAGTGGTTGAGGTGTTTGAAGGCATCACCAAAATAGTTGCTGTTATCATAACCGCATTCAAGTGCAATCTCTGTTATGCTCATATCCGTTTCTAAAAGAAGTTGCTCAGAATGGTTAATTCTTATGGTATTGAGGTATTCCTTAAATCCAAATCCGTTAACAGCTTTAAACTTTTTAGAAAAATAAGATGGGTTCAGATGAAGCATATCAGCTATTTCATCAAGTGTAATATCTTTATTATAATTAAGCATAATATAATTCATAGCCTTTTGTACGGATACATCTGCGATGGATACAGTATCAACAAGGCTTGCAGGGGAAGCAGGCTTGTTATCACAGTACCGGCAGAGCAGTATTAACAGATTTTGCAGGTAATTCTTGTATACACAGGGTGAAAGAGCATTACTGTTCTGTCTTTCGTTAATCAGAACACTGAATATAGATAGGAATTCGTGCCTGTGATTATCCGGTATTGAGAAGAAGTGCATATAAAATGTATCTTTAAACTGTTCAAAGCCTAGTATGTCGATAAGGTCGCTTATATAATCGTCAGTGAATTCTATATAAAGGCGTTCGTGATAAGCGTTATTAAGATAAGTGGTCTTATGAAGCACGTTATCAGGAATAAACAATATTGTGCCAGCTTCCATACGGTATGTATTATCGTGTATAAACATATTGCACGAGCCATTCATAAGATAATAAAGCTCATAATATGAATGTGAATGGGCAGAGTGCATAGCATAGGCTGAATTATAAATCTGCTGTGATATTTCAAATCTTGAAGCCATAGAATACCTCTTTCGGTGTTGGGTGTGCTATAGGTAAAAAAGTTATTTTGCTAAGGAATAATAGCTTTTATATTTTTAGTATCTGCATTATATGATGTTGGGGTCAAAAGCCCCCACCTATGAGCAAGCTTATGCGGGTTTAGACCCTTTGACTCTGGTATCATTATATGATAATATTACACACGATTAGCTGTAATGTAAATGAATTTATAATTATATATTAATGACAGATTATTAGTGTATACATGTACATTGTGTATATACAATTAGCTTAAAAAGTGTTATTATAAATAAAGCTATAAGTGATTTTAATGTTAAATGATTATAATAGTGAATAACTTTAAAAGAGTAATGAGGAGGTACGCATATGGGTACAGTGGTAAGACTTGAAGATTATTGCAAGTCATTCAAAAGTGCTGAGGTATTAAAGAATATTAACCTGACACTAGAGAGCGGGAAAGTTATAGGACTTAAAGGTAAGAATGGTTCAGGTAAGACAATGCTTATGAGGGCTATAAGCGGGCTTATACTTCCAACATCAGGAAAGGTATACATTAACGATAAGGAGCTTGGCAGGCACATTTCATTTCCGCCAAGTATAGGGATTTTAATTGAGAATCCTTCATTTATAAGCAATTATACAGGTTTTAAGAACCTAAAGATACTTGCATCTATCCAGAACCGTATTAGTGATGATGAGATAAGAGATGCTATAAGAAAGGTCGGACTTGACCCGGACGATAAGAGAACATTTAAGAAATATTCATTAGGAATGAAGCAGAGATTAGGAATTGCGGCGGCTATAATGGAACGCCCTGATATAGTTATTCTTGATGAGCCTATCAATGCACTTGATGAGGCAGGAGCAGGACTTATAAAGGGACTTTTAGATGAGCTTAAAGCCAATGGTTCACTTATAATAATTGCGTGCCACGACACAGAAGAACTTAACTATCTTTCAGATGAGATATACGAAATCTATGACGGCGAAATCACAGGTCATATAGAACACCCAGACGAAAAAGTATCTTAATGAAATAACTGCCATCAGTCTACTAACCTGATGGCAGTTTATTTTTCCAGCACACCTAATAATACACCCAATAATATATTCAATAATACATTGAATAACCTCCCCAAAATCTGTACAATATAAAATAATTATAAATCCCCACCAAAGGAAGGAACAAAATATGTATATAATAGCAGGATTGGGAAACCCGGGGAGTGAATATGAGCTTACCCGTCATAATATAGGCTTTCGTGTAATTGATGAGCTTGCGGAGGAATATAATATAAATATCGGTGAGAATAAGCACAAGGGGCTTATCGGAAAAGGTGTTATAGAAGGTCAGAAGGTTGTTCTTGTAAAGCCACAGACCTTTATGAACTTAAGCGGTGAGTGCATAAGAGCGGTTATCGACTATTACAAGGAGAGCATTGACCATTTCATAGTGGTGTATGATGATATAAGCCTTGATGTTGGTAAGCTGCGTGTGCGCCCGAAGGGAAGTGCCGGAGGACACAACGGAATAAAAAATATCATAGCACAGCTTGGGACAGATGAGTTCGCACGCGTGAAGTTCGGTGTCGGAGACAAGCCGAAGGGAAGTGATCTTGTTGATCATGTCCTTGGAAGATTCAGCAAGGATGACGAGGAGCTTGCAAAGAGCCACTTCAGGACAGCGGCAGCGGCAATCACATGTATTATGAATGAGGGCTGTGCGGAGGCAATGAACAGGTATAATGGCTGAAATCAGCTGGCCATAAGCAAAAAATAATAAACCTGTTACAGGCTTTATTGTGTAATTAAAATGATGTTGGGGTCAAAACATGCCAACTTAATTTACGAGTGTATAACGTATTATATTTATGCATATCAGCTCCGTTGTACGAAGCAAGATGTTCTAAGAACATCTAAGCTTCTTCCAAAAGTCGTGATATGCATAAATATAATACGTTATACATGCTAAGTTTATAGCACATGTTTTGCCCCCAACATCATTAAAATATAAGATAAGCAATTTGCCATTTTGACGAGCCTGAAAACGAAGCTCATAATCTGGTGATTGCATAGATGATAAAAATTTATGGTAAATAGTTAAAGGGCATAAAAATTATCAGAAAGGATTTCCGGCATGAATAGTTTTGTATATCCGTTAAAGCACCTTGCGGTCTTTGAGGATATGAAGAGAGATTTAAGTAAATCGGGTAAGGCGGTTTTGGTGACAGGGTGTGTTGAGCAGCAGAAGGCACACCTTGTTTTTGGCGTGTGCGATACACCGTTCAGGCTTATCATCACGCACAATGAGATTCGTGCAAGGCAGCTCTATGAGGAGTATCGTTTCTTTGACAGGAATGTGGTGTACTATCCTGCAAAGGACTTTATTTTTTACAATGCGGACATACACGGAAACCTTATTGTGAAGGAGCGTATCAATGCGGTAAAGCATATTGCGGAGCAGAGGAAGGCGCAGAAGCAGGAAAAGGACGGAGAACACAGGGAGACATCTCTTACTGTGATTACCACTATCGACGGCTGCATTGACAAGCTCCTTCCGCTTGAATATATTGAAAATAATCTGATACATCTTGAGGTCGGCGCGGAGATTAATCTCACGGAGTATGAGAAAAAGCTTGTGAAGCTCGGCTATGAGAGGTGTGCTCAGGCGGAGAGCCCGGGACAGTTCGCCGTGCGCGGCGGTATCGTGGATGTGTTTCCGTTTACGGAGGAGATGCCGTACAGAATGGAGCTGTGGGGTGATGAGATTGATTCGATAAAGAGCTATGACGCACAGAGCCAGCGCTCAATAGAGAACGTGGATGCGGTGTCCTTCTACCCTGCTACGGAGCTTATATTTTCGTCGGGGGATATTTTTTCCGCGTTAAAAAAGATTAAGGCGGACACGGATAAGCAGGCACAGCTTTTTGAGAAGGAAAAGAAGCTTACCGAGGCGGCACGCATAAGAAATAAATATGCGGAGCTTGAGGAAAGGCTCATGCTCGACCCTGAGGGTGTGAACGGCTCAATGGGGATTGAGAGCTATATCGGTTATCTTGCAGATTATACGGTGTCTTTTGCGGAGTATTTTTCGCCGTCGGATACAACCTTTGTGCTTGACGAGCCGGGAAGGATTGCAGAGAGACTTAAGGCTGTGCAGTATGAGTTCGGTGAGAGCATGTCGCACAGACTGGAGAAGGGCGATATACTGCCAAAACAGACAGATGTACTTTATGATACTTCCTATGTATATGGAAAACTGTACAAGGGGTCACTGCTGGCACTGTCCGTTCTTGATACAAGGGCGGAAGGGCTTAATATCGGTGGAAGATATGATATCGGTGCAAAGGGAATAAGCTCCTATAACAACAGCTTTGAGACGCTTGTCGGCGATGTGAGGAGATATAAGAAGGAAGGGTATGTGACAATTCTTGCCTCCTCATCCAGAATAAGGGCTGAGAGACTTGCGGCTGATCTGCGGGAGAACGATGTCACTGCATTTTTCTCCGACAAGTATGACAGAGAGCTGCTGCCGGGCGAGGTGATGACGGTGTTCGGCAATATCTCAAAGGGCTTCGAGTACCCGCAGATTAAATTTGTCCTTATCGCAGAGAGCGATATTTTTACACAGGATAAGAAAAAGAAGAGGGTTAAGACAAAGGCATACGAGGGAAAGTCAATCTCTGATTTCGCGGAGCTGTCAATCGGCGACTATGTGGTGCATGAGAATCACGGAATGGGAATTTACCGCGGTATTGAGAAGGTTGTTGTGGACAAGGTCGAGAAGGACTATATAAAGATTGAGTACAGTGGCGGAAGCAATCTGTATGTGCTTGCCACGCAGCTTGACAGTATACAGAAGTTCTCAGGGCCGGACGGACACAAGCCGAAGCTTAATAAGCTGGGAACTGTTGAGTGGTCTAAGACCAAGGCGAAGGTAAAGAGCGCGGTTGCGGGAATTGCAAAGGAGCTTGTTGAGCTGTATGCGATAAGGCAGAACAGGCAGGGCTATAAGTTCGGACCGGACACGGTATGGCAGCAGGAGTTTGAGGAGATGTTCCCTTATCAGGAAACGGATGACCAGCTCACCGCGATTGCGGAGACGAAGCAGGATATGGAGAGCACCAAGATAATGGACAGACTTCTGTGCGGCGACGTTGGCTTCGGAAAGACGGAGGTTGCCATGCGCGCGGCATTCAAGGCGGTATGTGACGGAAAGCAGGTTGTCTATCTTGTGCCTACCACCATACTTGCGCAGCAGCATTACAACAGCTTTGCCCAGAGAATGCAGTCATTCGGTGTGAGAGTTGAGCTATTAAGCCGTTTCTGTACCCCGACGCAGGTTAAAAATACACTCGATGGACTTAAAAAAGGGACGGTCGACATTGTAATAGGAACACACAGGGTTCTGTCAAAGGACGTTAAGTTCAAGGATTTAGGGCTTATGATAATTGACGAGGAGCAGCGTTTCGGCGTGACGCACAAGGAGAAAATCAAGCAGTTAAAATCGGACCTTGACGTGCTCACACTGTCGGCAACGCCTATTCCGCGAACCCTGCACATGAGCCTTGTGGGTATAAGGGACATGAGTGTGCTCACTGAGGCACCGGTCGACAGGATGCCTATACAGACCTTTGTCACGGAGTATGACGAGGAGCTTATAAGGGAGGCAGTAATACGAGAGCTTTCGAGGGGCGGACAGGTGTACTATGTGTTCAATATGGTGAAGGGCATTGAGGATGTGGCGGCGAAGATATCGGCGATAGTTCCGGATGCCAATGTTGCCTACGCACATGGACAGATGCACGAAAGACAGCTCGAGAAGATAATGTTTGACTTTATAAATGGTGACATAGATGTGCTTGTGTCGACAACGATTATAGAGACAGGGCTTGATATTCCTAACACCAACACAATCATCATCCATGATGCGGACCGCTTCGGATTGTCGCAGCTATATCAGCTGAGAGGGCGTGTCGGGCGTTCTAACCGTACCGCGTATGCGTTTTTACTATACAAGCGCGACAGGATGCTGCGCGAGGAGGCGGAAAAGAGGCTGTCGGCAATCAGGGAATTTACGGAGCTTGGAAGCGGCTTTAAGATCGCGATGAAGGATCTTGAAATCAGAGGTGCCGGAAATGTCTTAGGTGAGGAGCAGCACGGACACATGGCGGCTGTTGGGTATGATCTATATTGTAAGATGTTGAATGAGGCAGTGCTAACGCTCAAGGGTTATAAGAAGCTTGAGGACGAGTTCGAGACGAACGTAGACCTTCCTGTTGATGCATTTATACCGGCGACATATATAAGGAGTGAGGCGCAGAAGCTTGACATATACAAGCGTATTGCCGCTATCACGACAAGGGAGGAGCTTGTGGATATGCAGGATGAGCTGACAGACCGTTTCGGTGATATACCAAAGACGGCAATCAATCTTATGCGTGTCGCATTTATCAAGTCAAATGCGCACCTTGCGGATATCATTGAGATAAAGGGCTCTCAGGCGCAGATTATAATAAGAATGTATCCGCAGGCAAGGGTTGATGTCAACAGGATACCTGATTTTGTCAAGAAGTATGACGGACGTGTACAGTTCAAGGTGGAGGCGGTTCCGTATTTCAGGTACACACCTGCAAGGGATGAGCTTAAGACAACGGACAGATACCTTACAACCGTGACAGAGCTTGTGGAGGGCATTGGAGCGCTGAGGCTTGGGACAGAGGGGTCAGACCCCTGTCCTGGGACAGGGGTCTGACCCCTCTGTCCCACAGGCAGTGAAATGCATGTAGCGTGAAACAATATAATGTGGTATACTAAACCGGTAGTTATAAGCACATTGTAGAGGATACGAAAATATGAAAACAATAATTTTAGCGGGCGGTTTCGGAACCAGAATAAGTGAGGAGAGCCACCTTAAACCGAAGCCGATGATAGAGATTGGCGGTATGCCTATGTTATGGCATATTATGAAGATATATTCGCACTATGGGTTCAATGATTTTGTAGTCTGCCTTGGATATAAACAGTATATTGTAAAGGAATTTTTTGCCGATTATTTTCTTCATACTTCAGATGTCACCTTTGACCTTGCGGCTAACAATATGATAGTCCACAATGTAAAGGCGGAGCCTTGGAAGGTGACTCTGGTGGACACCGGGCTTAAGACTATGACAGGCGGACGAATAAAGAAGGTGCAGGAGTATATAGGCGATGAGCCTTTTATGCTCACATACGGTGACGGGGTTGCGGATGTGGATATCAACAGGCTTCTTGAGTACCATAAGTCGCATGGAAAGCTTATGACCATCACGGCTATCAATATAGGGCAGCAGTTCGGAGCTCTTGATGTGCGTGAGGATGGTGTGATTACTGCGTTCCGTGAGAAGCATGATCTTGATGGAAGAGTTATAAACGGTGGATTCATGGTATGCCAGCCGGAGATATTTGATTATATTGACGGACCGGAGACAGTATTTGAGAAGGAGCCTGTTGAGAGGCTTGTCGCGGAGGGACAGCTTATGGCTTACCATCATCCGGGCTTCTGGAAGAACATGGATACGCAGAGGGATAAGCAGAAGCTGGAGGCACTCTGGGAGAGCGGAAATGCACCTTGGAAGCTGTGGGAGTGATGTTTTTTATATTGGTTTAAGGTGTTGTTGGTGTGTTGGTCTTTAAAAACTGTATTGATGTAAAAATATTGTGATGGGGGCAGATATGGATTATCGGAAGCTGATGGAATTTTACAAGGGTAAACGTGTGCTTGTGACCGGACATACCGGCTTTAAGGGAAGCTGGATGTGCAGGGTTCTCCTGCTTGCGGGGGCAGAGGTGTGCGGATATGCGCTGGAGCCGCCGACAGAGCCGTCGCTTTTTGAGCTGGCGGGGCTTGAAGGTGATGGGAAAATCAAGTCCTTCATAGGTGATATCCGCGATTATGATAAGCTCAAGGCGGTGTTTGATGAGTTTAAGCCGGAAGTGGTTCTTCATCTGGCAGCACAGCCTATTGTGAGGGAATCATATAAGAATCCGAGATATACATTTGAGACGAATGTCATGGGTACGGTAAATGTATGTGAGTGTGTACGGCTGAGCAAAAGTGCGGGCGCAGACGGCTATGAGGGCGTACGCTCATTTGTGAACGTGACCACGGACAAGGTCTATGACAATAAGGAGCGCAGTGAGGGCGGCTACAGGGAGGAGGAGCCTCTTGACGGCTATGACCCTTATTCTAATTCCAAGTCATGCTCTGAGCTTGTGACACACAGCTATGTGCGCTCATTTCTTGCCGATTCAGGTATTGCCGTGTCGACCGCGAGGGCGGGAAATGTCATAGGAGGCGGGGATTTTGCTGTCGACAGAATAATTCCGGACTGTGTCAGGGCGGCACTTGAAAAAAGAGAAATTGTCGTGAGAAATCCGTATTCCGTGCGTCCATACCAGCATGTGTTAGAGCCGGTGTTTGTCTATCTTATGATTGCCATGGAGCAGTATGTGAACAGGGAGCTTTCCGGCTGGTACAATGTAGGACCTGATGACACGGACTGCGTGACCACCAGTGAGCTTGTGAATATATTTACGGAGTGCTGGAAGGGAACGAAGTGGCATGTTAAGGGCGATGGAGGACCTCATGAAGCGGGTTTTTTAAAGCTGAACTGCGATAAGCTTAAGGACACATTTTCGTGGAAGCCGGTCTGGAACATACGGACGGCAGTGCAAAAGACGGTGGAATTTTCAATGCTGCTTGATTCAACGCTGCTTGAGGGTATGCATTGCGGAAGCAGGAAAATAGCGGATGAAACAGAAGCGTTGACAGGTACTGAACAGGAAACGGAAGCTTTATCTGGAAATAACCTTTCAGACTGTATGAATAGACAGATTATGGAATATATTGCGGACGCGGACAGGATATAATTCTGAATGTCTTATTTATAAATACAATCTTGCTTGTATTTATAAGCAAGATATGGGTATAAGAAATAAAAAACATGAAATATACCCTTTAAATGTAAGGATATAGTTGATTTTTGGGTATGGATATAAAATAAGCTCTGCGTATACCCGGAAACTCCGAAAAATAATATGCAAAACATTAAAAAATGGGTATAGAGATGGTAAATTATCAAGAAATACCCATTTACAGAGCGGTTTCATTATTAATTGGAGTTTTAATAATTGAAGTTTCAATAATTGAAGTTTCAATAATTGAAGTTTTAATAATTGAAGTTTCAATAATTAAGTTTTCGCTAATTGAAGCTTCATTAATGTTGTTTTAATTATTTTGAAAAATATATAAAGAAAATTTATATAGAGAAAAGGAGCCCATCACATGTTTGAGGGAAAGAATGAAAGGGAAGCGCGCGAGCAGATACTTGAGCTGGTGAGTGAGTACTGTGACCGCTTCCACAATCAGAATAAAGAATATAAGGAAGGCGACCGTCTCCCTTATGCGGCGAGGGTCTATGACCATGATGAGATGGTGAAGCTTGTTGATTCCTCTCTTGAATTCTGGCTTACATCAGGAAGATATACGGCACAGTTTGAGAGTGAGTTCGCAAAATATCTTGGGGTGCGTTTCTGCAGCCTTGTAAATTCAGGCTCATCGGCGAATCTTCTCGCATTCATGGCACTCACTTCACCGCTTTTAGGTGAGCGTGCCATAGGGCGCGGGGATGAGGTTATCACCGTTGCGGCGGGCTTTCCGACTACAGTCACACCGATTATACAGTATGGTGCGGTTCCTGTGTTTGTCGATGTGACGATTCCACAGTACAATATTGATGTGACTAAGCTTGAACAGGCTTATTCGGAGAGAACTAAGGCGGTTATGATAGCGCATACACTTGGAAATCCGTTCGATTTATCCGCGGTCAAGGCATTCTGCGACAGACATGGACTATGGCTTGTGGAGGATAACTGCGACGCGCTGGGTTCTGAGTATACCATCGACGGAAGGACAAGGCTTACCGGAACTGTGGGCGATATAGGAACGAGCAGCTTCTATCCGCCACACCACATGACTATGGGCGAGGGAGGAGCGGTGTACACGGACAATCCACTGCTCAACAAGATAATACGCTCACTCCGCGACTGGGGAAGGGACTGCGTGTGCGCCTCCGGTCAGGACAATCTGTGCGGACATAGATTTGACGGACAGTACGGTGAGCTTCCGAAGGGCTATGACCATAAATATGTATACTCCCATTTTGGTTACAATCTCAAGGCCACCGATATGCAGGCGGCTATCGGCTGTGCACAGCTGAAGAAATTCCCATCCTTTGTTGAGAGAAGAAGGGAGAATTTCAAGGCGCTATATGAAGGACTTTCCGACCTCGCGGAGTACTTCTACCTTCCTGAGGCGGTGGAAAATTCCAACCCAAGCTGGTTCGGCTTCTGCATGACCTGCAGGCCTGGAACGGACAAGAATAAGGTTGTCGGATATATTGAGAGCCGCAATGTACAGACAAGAATGCTGTTTTCCGGAAATTTAATAAAGCAGCCTTGCTTTGATGGAATGAGGGCTTCGGGCACAGGCTTCAGGGTGGTAGGCAGCCTTGAGAATACAGATTTAATTATGGAAAATACCTTCTGGATAGGTGTCTATCCGGGGATGACAGAGGCTAAGCTGTCATATATGATAAAGACTATCCATGAAGCTGTATTAAGATAGCAAATCGTAGTGAGACAGCAAATTATACTGAGACAGCAAATCAGAGAAAATATAGCAAAAAAGGAATAATTAAGAATACTTTTTAATTAGAGCATCACATACAGCCTATACAGTACCCGGCAGTATAAAATAAAGCCATTGAGATTGGAGAGAGTATACATGAGAATTAAGGTATCAGATTATATAGCACAGCTCACAGCACAGCTTGGAATAGAGCGCGTGTTTACAGTTACGGGCGGGGGAGCCATGCATCTTAATGATGCATTTGGACACAGCGAAAGCTTGAAATGTATATACAATCACCATGAGCAGGCTTGCGCAATCGGGGCAGAAAGTTATGCCCGGATTGCCGGGAAGCCTGCTCTTTTGTGTGTCACAACGGGACCGGGAGGTACGAATGCAATCACAGGAGTGCTGGGTGCTTACTTAGATTCCATACCAATGCTTGTGATCTCGGGACAGGTAAGATATGATACCACCGCGCGGAGCACAGGGCTTGGGATAAGGGCTATGGGCGATCAGGAGTTCGACATAACAAGGGCTGTTGCTTCCATGACAAAATACTGTGAGCTGGTGACGGAGCCGGACAAGATAAAATATTATGTAAAAAAGGCATTCCACATAGCGACAACGGGCAGACCGGGACCAACATGGCTTGACATTCCTCTCAATGTCCAGGGTGCCTGTATCGATACGGATGACCTTGCAGATTATGACGAGAGCTGTGCAGATTACAGGGAGTATGAGGATACACTGCCTCCGAAGGCATCAAGGGAGCTTGTGATGTCCGTTATTGATAGGATAAAGTCATCAAAGCGTCCGGTGCTTAATGCCGGAAACGGAATACGCATAGCTGGGGCGGAGAAGGTTTTTGAGAGCGTCAGGAGGAAGCTGAATATCCCTGTTGTGACAGGCTGGGACAGTATAGATTTGTGTGCGGACGATGATGGGCTGTATGTGGGGCGAGCCGGAATAATGGGCGACAGAGCGGGTAACTTTGCAGTGCAGAACAGTGATTTATTTCTTTCTGTCGGAAGCAGGCTGAGCATAAGACAGGTTGGATATAATTATAAGAGCTGGGCGAGAGCTGCGTACACGATTGTAGAGGATGTGGATGCCGAGGAGCTTAAAAAGCCGACTCTCCATGTGGACATGCCTGTCTGGGCGGATGCGCTTGATTTCCTGACAAGGCTTGATGAATGTCTTGATGAGGTCTGCGGTGAGAAAGAAAAGCTGTTTGATGACAGTGAGTGGCATGAGATATGCCGCGGCTGGAAGAACGATTATCCTGTGGTTCAGAAAAAGCATTATGAGAGCTGTATTGAGAACGGACATGAGTATGCCAACGTATATGCGTTTATCAAAGAATTGAGCAGAAGGCTTGAGCCGGGGCAGATTACGGTTGTAGGAAACGGCTCGGCATGCGTTGTCGGAAGCCACGCCTATGTGATAAAGGAGCGTCAGCGCTTTATAATCAATTCGGCGGTTGCCTCAATGGGCTATGATCTGCCGGCGGCCATAGGAGCGTGGGTGGCAGATAATGAAAATAGTGGCAATCCTGCCGACAGTTATGATATAATAAAGAATAATGCCCATAAGGATATTATCTGTGTGACCGGCGACGGCAGTATTCAGATGAATCTTCAGGAGCTTCAGACAATTATTCATCACAGAATGGACATGAAAATATTCGTGATTAACAACGGCGGCTATCATTCGATACGTCAGACACAGAAGAATTTCTTCGGTGAGCCGCTTGTGGGTATCGGCGAGGACAGCGGGGACTTAAGCTTTCCGGATATGGCAAAGCTTGCGTGGGCTTACGGCTATGAATACAGGGCGGTTAAGAACAACAGTAGCTTCAATGTGATAGATGAAGTGCTTGCGATGAAGGGACCGGCGATATGCGAGGTGTTCGTGAGCAGAGGACAGAAGTTTGAACCGAAATCAGCCACAAAGAGGCTTGAGGACGGAACGCTGGTGTCGGCACCGCTTGAGGACCTTGCTCCGTTTCTTCCTAAGGAGGAGTTAGAGCGCAATATGCTGATACCGCCATACAATTCAATATAACGGGTAAGATATAGCAAAATAACGAATAAGGGACGTGCTATGAAAAAAGCATATATAACAGGTGCGACAGGAGCTATAGGGATGGCACTTGTCGGTGAACTTTTGAAAAACGGAATAAGCACCACGGTCTTTCTGCGGAAAGACTCCGGGCGGAATGACCGTGTGAAGGACAGCTTTTCCAGGGAGCTTGCAAGAGGATTGTTGAGGATAGAGTATGTGAGCCTTGAGGAGCTTTCAGGCTACGCCCTGAGCAGGAATACACAGGATATGCAGACCTACGCTTCGCAGGATTTATTGACGAAAGCAGCAGGCGGAGCCGACGCCGCTGTATTTTATCATCTTGGCTGGAGCGGAACCTTCGGTACACAGCGAAACGATGCAGATATGCAGCAGAAAAACGTAGAGTACACGCTTGACGCCGTGAGACTTGCAAAGCGCCTTGGCTGTGTGCATTTTATAGGTGCCGGCTCACAGGCGGAGTACGGAAGGTTCGAGGGCAGATTAACACCTGATACACGCACGCTTCCGGAGAATGAGTACGGCAGGGCGAAGCTTGCAGCCGGAATACGCAGCGCAGAGCTGTGCCATGGGCTTGGGCTCAGACATTCATGGGTGCGTGTTTTAAGCGTCTATGGGCCCTTTGACGGAAGGAACACTATGATAATGTCGGTCATAAGGGGGCTTCTGTCCGGGGAGAGAGTTCCCCTGACAAAGGGGGAGCAGATATGGAATTACCTGTACTCAGGGGATGCCGCGAGGGCACTGTTTATGCTGGGTGCATCATCGCTTAGTGTACAGAGCAGAACCTACTGTCTTGCAGGTGAAGCAGAAGATGGGCTGAGGGAATATATATTAAGACTGTGCAGGGCGGCGGGGGCGGATGAGAGTCTCTTAGGATTCGGTGAGATACCTTATGGCAGTGCGCAGGTAATGTACCTGACCGCAGATATAAGCAGGCTTTGGCAGGACGTTGGATTCGTTCCGGAGACAACATTTGATGATGGAATTAAAAAGACGATAGAATGGGTCCGCACTTATGGTGTTCCGTTGTACGGATACTAAGGCGGACATGCCGCAAAACGGCAGAAAAGAGGAGCATTTTGGAAGAAAATAAGAAAAGAAAGAAAATAAGCATCATGGTTCCGTGCTACAATGAGGAGGAGAATGTCATTCCGATGAGTGAAGCACTTGTCGATGTCATGACAAGGGAGCTGCCTCAGTACGACTATGAGATTTTATTTATAGATAACTGCTCACAGGACAGAACAAGGGAATATCTTGAGAAGATATGCGAGGGAAACAAAAATATAAAGGCTATTTTCAATGTGACGAATTTCGGACAGTTCAACTCACCCTTTTACGGTCTGTGCCAGACCACCGGAGATTGTGCCATATCGGTGTGCTGCGATTTTCAGGACCCGGTTGAGATGATTCCTAAGTTCGTTGCAGAGTGGGAGAATGGCTATAAGATAGTGAGCGGAATAAAGAGCCACAGCAAAGAAAACAAATTCATCTATATGTTAAGAACAATTTATTATAAAATGATACGCAAGATGTCCGATGTCGAGATGATTGAGCATTTTACGGGTTTCGGCTTGTATGATAAGACTTTTATTCATCTTCTCAGACAGCTTGATGACCCGATGCCGTTTATAAGAGGAATAGTTGCAGAGTACGGCTTTAAGAGAAAGGATCTTGAGTACACACAGCCTAAGAGACGTGCCGGAAAGACCAAGAATAATTTTTATTCACTGTATGACGCTGCGATGCTTAGTATCACATCATATACTAAGGTGGGCTTAAGACTGGCAACCTTTTTCGGTTTCATAGCCTCAGCGCTCTCAATGCTGGTTGCAGTAATATACCTTGTTTATAAATTGACACATTGGTACACATTTACTGCCGGTACGGCACCTATTGTGATAGGTATATTCCTTATCGGTTCCATCCAGCTGTTTTTCATCGGGCTTATCGGTGAATACATTTTGAACATCAATAAGCGTGTCATTCACAGACCGCTTGTGGTCGTCGAAAAGACGATTAATTTTGATGACAAGCCGGTTCCTATGGCGGGGACAACTCAGGATTCGATAGTAAATGAACTTGCTTATATGAATAATGCTTCGGGTCTTAAAGAAGAGAATCAGGAGAAAAAAACAGATGGGCAGCAGTGAGAAAAAGGATATTATACCGGTAGTAATATTTCATGTGGGATGTCCTGAGCATCTTCCGTACAGTGTACAGTCGGCGCAGAGATGGAATGAGCGGGTGATTCTGCTTGGCGATGAAGCAAACAGGAAGGTTGCAGGGGAATGGTTTGATCATGAAAAGCTTGACCTTACAAGATATAATGAGTTTTTAAAAGTATTTGAGAACTATTCGACATACACGGATTTTTTTGCGCAGATATGCTTTAAGAGATATTTTCTGTATTATGAGCTTATGAAGGAGCTTGATTTTGACAGGATACTTGTCGCAGAGAGTGATCTGTACAACTGTGCGGATTACAGCAGCATACCATCACTTAAAGGTGCTTATGCCATGGTATCAACGGTTGACGGACAGGAGAAGGATTATGGATGGAGTTCATGCTGCCATTGTTCATACTGGACAAGGGAGGCGCTTGATGATTTCCTGAATTTTTGCCAGAGCACATTTTCCGATAATAAGGAGCTTCTGCTTAAAAAGTGGAACTATCAGAGGGAGCATAACCTTGCAGGCGGCGTGTGCGACATGACTTTGGTGTATCTGTGGTCAAAGGATAATGACAGGGTTTTAAATTCAGCCAGAATATTCGACGGAGGAACCATAGACCAGAATCTGTGTGACAGGGTGAATTTCTCGGAGAACGAATATAAGTATAATTCATTTGCCGGAATTAAAAAATATGTTATCAGGAAGGATGCCTCGGGCAGAAAGCAGCCATACCTTGTAAAAGCCGACGGGACGTTGGTCAGGGTATTTGCGATTCACTGTTCGGGACGCGCTAAGAGTGCTATTCAGGCATTTGACAAGAGCTATGCGGCGGTATGTATGTCACAGCTGGGGGCGCAGCTAAAGATAAAGCTCGGAGGTTTAAAGAACAGGCTTCTGGGAAAATAAAGACAAGGTAAGGCAATGCTATATTGTGGAATCAAGGGAAATGGGGATTTTTTTAATGAAGGAGATTATCAGGAAAATAATTAAATCATGGTCGGCAACGGAGGGAAATGTCAACTCGACAGCGCAGATACTTGACTGGGTGGCGGCTCTTAACCGTGATGCGCGTGTTTCAATCAAGGAGTGTGAGTCGGGGGACAACAGCTTCTGGTTCTATGATGATTATGTGGGGGAGATACATAACAGAAAACGCTCCTTCTTTTCGATAACCGGAATACAGCGCTATGAGAACAACAGGCTTGTAGCAGAGCAGCCCATAATCGTGCAGCCGGAGATAGGATATCTTGGGATTATATGCAAGGAGATTGACGGAGTAATCAATTTCCTTATGCAGGCCAAGATTGAACCGGGCAACGTGAATGTCATTCAGATTTCTCCGACCATACAGGCAACCAAGAGCAATTATACGAGAAGACACGGTGGAGTTCTCCCTAATTATTTCAATTATTTCTACAATTCAAAAAATTATACAGTTATCTATGACCAGATTCAGTCCGAGCAGGCAGGAAGATTCTATAAGAAGCGAAACCGCAACATTATAATGCTTCTTGATGAGGATATTGAGGTTCTGCCGAATTACAGGTGGATGACCTTGGGACAGATAAAACAGCTGATGAAGATAGATAATCTTGTGAACATGGATACAAGAACGGTTCTTTCGGGAATACCACTCACCAATTGCGGATTTTCGGAGGGTGAGCTTTCGGAGCTTTCGGAATATTTTACGGATAAGACATTTTTCCATTCGATATTTACAGGTGGAATCACGGCAAATATATCGGAGATATATCAGTTTTTGAACAATTATAAGATGTTCGAGGAGAAAAAGACTGTGCTTGTGCCGCTCAATCAGCTCCGCGACTGGAGCGTGGACGACGCGGGAGTCACCTGCAGCCATGAGGCGGACTATATGGTGAGATATTATGACATAGATATTACCGGAAGAGAGGTAAAGCAGTGGAGCCAGCCGCTTTTCAAGGCAATCGGCAAGGCAGCCTTCGGGCTTATAACAAGAACGGTCAATGGAAAGAAGGAATTTCTTGTTGCAGGCAGACCGGAGATAGGTTCGTTTGACTATATTGAGCTTGGACCATCGGTTCAGTGGGAGCCGACTAAAAAGGCAGATAGCGATAATGCGGTCGACGCACTGTTCCGTGAGAAGATTGCTGCACATGAGACTCAGTATCAGGTCATATTGTCTGAGGAGGGCGGACGCTTCTATCACGAGCAGAATCATAATTATATTGTTGAGATAGAACCTGATGAGCTTAAGGAGCTTCCGGAGGGATATTTCTGGATTGATTACGGCACATTAAATTATATGATACAGATTAATAACTGCCTTAATATACAGCTTAGGAATCTGCTCTCATTGCTGGAGATATAGCCGTATATATAGATTATCGAAAGGATTGGATATTTTATGTTTAGAATAGGAATACTTGGTGCGGCAGATATAGCCTTCAATAAGTTCATTCCGGCGCTTATGAAGGTTGAAGGCGTGGAGTGTGCCGGAGTGGCATCTAACTCCCCGGATAAGTTAAAGAGATTTGTTGAAAAGTATAATGTGCATGTTTACTCATCATATAATGAGGTTATAGGTGATGACAGTGTCGATTGCGTTTATATACCGCTTCCTCCTGCATTTCACTATGAGTGGGCAAAAAAGGCTCTGCTTGCGGGGAAACATGTATTCCTTGAAAAGCCATCGACAACTTCGGCTGATGACACTAAGGAGCTTGTGGGAATAGCCGGAGAAAAAGGACTTGTTGTACAGGAAAATTATATGTTCCAATTCCATGCACAGCTAAAGGAGATAGAGAACCTTATCGCATCGGGTGAGCTTGGAAAGCTGAGACTTGTAAGGACAAGCTTCGGATTTCCAAGGAGGGCTGAGGGCGATTTCAGGTATGTTAAGGAGCTTGGCGGAGGCACCATGATGGACAATGGCGGCTACACTATTAAGCTCATCGACATGCTGCTTGGAGAAAGTATGAGGCTTGTGTCATCACAGCTTGACTATGACGAAAAGACAGGCATCGATATATTCGGCACCGCGGAATTCGTGAATGATGACGGAGTCATAGCACAGGCGGCGTTCGGAATGGATTGTCAGTATCAATGCTCACTTGAGCTATGGGGAAGCAGGGGAAGGCTTACAACAGGAAGGATATATACGGCACCGGATGGCTTTAAGCCGGTGGCACTTGTTGAAACAGGAGCCGGCAGCAGGACTGTGGAGCTACCGTCCTGTGATGCGTTTGAGGAATCAATTAAAATGTATCTGAGGGCTGTCGAGGATGAGAGGCTTCGTGAGAGTATGGCCCAGGAGCTTGTAAGACAGGCAGAATTTGTTGATGATGTCAGGGGAATGTATAGAAAATGAAAAATGCAGCGTCCGGATGGAATAACCGTAATTTAATAAATAATATAGTGCAGGTTAACTTTATTGCGCTGTTTTTTGTGCTATTTTTTGCTTTGGCAAGGGTATCGGAGCTGTATGGCACGGTATGGAGCGACAGCTTCACAGGTCTGGTGGATACGGGACTGGTCATAAGTACGATACTACTGCTTGTTATGATAGCTGGAATTGTATTACTTCAGATAAAAGGGGGATTTATAAAACCTGATTATCGCGATGTGACTGTATGTGCCCTGCTTATCACAATTCATTATCTTATAAGAGCCGGGCTGGTTGGAACTGTGCAGCTTGATGAAGGTCTGACCTGCTATGAATCCTTGGAAAAGCTGTTATATAATCCGGATATAATTGTGACAGACTTTTTGGAGGCTGGAAAGATTGCGGACAGAAATGCGCATGGTTACTGCTTTTTTGCGCTTATGGGCGAATTTCTTATCCCCGGCCGTGGAATAGGCTTCCAGTGGAGCCAGTTCTTCATGGGAATGGCAGCGGCAGCATGTATATATATGACATTCAGGCGGCTTTTCCCTAAGGCAAGGCTTATAATACTGTTTTTTGCGGCTTTGGTTGTGTCATTATCACCTATGGCGCTTGGAATGTCGACGCTATGCGGATTAGAGTATGGAATGACGATGTTTTTCATATATGCGCTGTACTGCTGTGTCAACAAGAAATATATACTGATGGTGTTCTGGCTTATGATGCTTGGGACAACCAAGAGCTCAGGCATGCTTGTAGCATTGTGCTTTGCTGGAACATATTTAATCGGGCTGCTTGTGACAGCACTCCAGGACAAGAAGCGTGGGACACAGGAGAAGCCGGCAGAGGTCGATAACAGCTATGACACGGAGGGTGATGAGTACAATGTAAAGACCGGAATAGTGGCCATGGCTGCGATAGCAGCGGCAATGTTCTTTGTATACGGTGTTATCAGGGTGTGCGCAGTGAACGGAATAGCATTTTCCGGTTACTACATCAGAATTAAGCTTGCACAGCTGTATGTACTCAATTTTAACTGGATATGGCTTATAGTCGTGCTTATGGGCATTGTCATGGTGTATGCAAATATGCGCGTGAGAAGAACACACAGAATGGAATTTACGCCATGGCTTGTCATGACAGGGTGCTATGCAGTGTATGTGCTGTATCTTCTGGCATATCCTAAGGCAACACTGCCAAGGTACAATATGCTGGCAGACACATTACTTTCCATGTTCGGCGTGATCATGCTCATCAAGCTTTTTGAGAGGAGAAGGGTGATTCTCTCAACGCTTACGGTTATAGGTGCTCTTATGCTGGGGGAGACTATGATTACGATTGACCCTGTGAGTGCTAAACTGTTTACGAATATGGAGACTAACCGTTTCCCGATACTGTATACCGCGGGGTTTTCCAAGGATGAGAAAGCACTCAATGGAAATCTTGGCGATTACGGTTATTATAATTATCATTATACATTTGTAAACGAGGCAATAGACAGTATTCTCAAGGAGTATGCTTCGGACACGGATATAGTGGTGGCTTCATCCGCAAATGAAGGAGAGACACAGTTCCGGCAGGATAATATCAAGTGGGATAGAGAAAAAGGAGAGCTTGTGTACCACAGCGGACAGGCGGATGGCTGCTTTGTGAATGTGAACAGAGTGGCGGTTGACGGTGTCCTAAAGCTTGAAAAACTCCCTGAACGGCTGGTATATATTGAAATTCCATGGAATCGCGGAGATTCTAAGGCAGCAATAGAAAGAATGAGTGAGTTCTATCAGGTTGATGGACCTAAGGTTATGTATGAGGGCTATCAAGGGACGGTACTGTATTATTTCTTCAATCTGAAGGATGAATATAAGTAGAGGAGCTGGAGAAGCATTATGAAAAAATACATTGATGAGATTCCATTGATAATGAAGAATGACAGATCTCTCAATATACTGTTTGTCGGAATGGCGTTGTATTTTGCAATATTGGGAATATTTAACGGACAGTATCTGCAGGCAGTGTATATGACGGCTTGCATTCTGGTCTACCTTGCGGGGGCAATGCTTGGTGGTATTAAGAAGTATCTGCCGATGGTGCTTTCAATTATGTTTATTCCTGTTCTGGTCATTGCGGGAGTGCAGTTTCTGGTGAGCAGGACAATAAATGACGGATTTCTGAGCTTTGCCGCGGTTATCCTGCTGTTTTCCATAGCGGGCTTTACCAATATAACAGGAGCAAAATGTGTTCCGTTTGCACTTGGGGTAATCGGAAGCATGTTTATCTTTGTAATCAATCAGGACAGTAATGGAATAATTATCTGTATTGGGATGATTATTGCAGCAATAATGGTGCTTGACGCAACCTATACGGCTGTATCAAAGTATGTATTAGTATGGTTTATGATGGTCTTTATACTCAAAATGGTTGGTATAGTATTCTTTCTCAAGAATATCCCGCTGAAGGATGGGCTTATGCAGCTGCTGGCAAAAAATGAGGGTCTATATGTTGTTCTGGTGATATTAGGATTTGCAAGCCTTCTTCTCAGGGAGAGACATCCAAGAATAAAGTCTGACAGGGATAAGAAGCATATTCCGTCCCTTAAGAGATGGCAGACTACGATAGGAATAACATTTGCGGTATTATTTTTCTGGGGAATAATGAATATGAATGATATTTTCGGAATGCAGCTGCATGACGGAACGAAGACAGTGACCACGGCATTGCTCTACATTTATGTGTATATCAATAATTTCGCAGGTGTTCTCGACAATATTCTTTCGCAGTGTGGATTCATAGCACTGTTTTTGACGATAGCGCTTATGTGCGCTCTGGCATATAAGGCACTTGATGATTACAGAAAAAAGACGGCAATCGAAGATAAGCTTTTAGGACTTTTTATGATAGGATATATTGTGAGCTTTTTCTATCTGGACTTTTCTGTTACGATGACAATTTTTGCCTCCCTTATGGCGGGATGTATAGTTAATGGAGATTATAAGGCTTCATGACAGCATTGATGGAGAATATGGTAAATTTGAGAAAATTTGGCTTTTTGGTTGCATTTTTCTATAAAAAAGCTATAATTTTTATTGTCAGGGATTCAACAATATAATGTATAAGGAGGAACGAAATGGCATTTTGTGAAAATTGCGGCAGACCGCTTGCTGATGGAGAAATATGTAACTGCACACAGAAAGCTGATGGTGGGAATGTCAATCAGAATGTAAGCACGGAGCAGCCGGTTGTGGATGGCGGAAAGAAGAAGGGAAAGAAAGGTCTTGTAATTGCAGTGCTGGTGCTTATAATCGCTGTTGCAGGAGGTATCACCTTTTTCTTACATAGTGCGAATGCATATAAGAAGCCGATTGACAGTATAGCAGGTGCTATAAATAAAAAGACTTCAAGTATAGATTCACTTGCAGCGACAGTACTTCCGGACTTCGCGGCATCGGCATATAAGAAGGCTGTAAAGATTATGAAGACCTCAGATGATTTTGCCGAGGCGTATGACGAGGCTGAGCAGTCAGTTCAGGAGTTTTATGATGAGCTTGATGACAGCTATGATGATGGCTGGAAGATAAAGTTCGACTATGCCGACAAGGAAAAGCTTGAGGCTGATCAGCTTGAAAGCGTTGCTTCAACCTATTCAAGACTGTACACAGCATACTTTGAGTCAGCATGTGAAGAGATTGCAGACTATGATAAGTATGATTATGAGGACTTAGCAGATTCTCTTGGAATTTCCACATCAAAGGCAAAGGATTTATGTAAGGTAGCTGTTAACCTCATGAAGGAATTTAAGGATGTCAAGGTTACAGCAGGCTATACTCTTACAGGAAGAGTAGTCGTTAATGATAAGAGCGGAGATACAATCTGGAAGTCCGACAAGATGGCCTTAAAGGTAATTAAGCTCAACGGCGACTGGATGATAGATTATCTCTCACTTATGAGCGATGAGGGCATCAGCATCTGGGATTTAGAGAGTATGATAGGAAACTTCTACTAAGTCTGCTAAGATTCAGAAGCTTGATTACATAATGTTAGTAAAAGAGAATTAAATAAAAAGGACTGCGTGCAGCAATGTCATTACTGATTAATGACATTGTGCGTGCAGTCCTTTTTGTATAACGGGATTCGGGTGTAAAAACATGCTGATTTAGGTTAAGAGTGTATAGCATGTTATATTTATACATATCAGCTCCATTGTACGAA
>ERZ780177.1417-NODE-1417-length-22851-cov-11.437972_pt1 | contig 22851 bp, 22 predicted proteins | sample MGYA00510973_ERZ780177 | MGnify/ENA primary metagenome ERZ780177 (study PRJEB29588, sample SAMEA2144396) | human gut metagenome | biome: human gut; feature: human-associated habitat; material: faeces | place: Denmark | collected 2008/2010 ...
CAAAGCTACAATCAAACCTCAAGGTGTAAAAGGTGCATTTGTCCGAATGCTTACCAGAGTAAGATAGACTGAAAAGAAAGGAAAAGAAACAAGATTCCTCCCACAATGTAACTTACAGGCGTAAAGGTACTGTTCCGATACCAGGATTGTATCAGTACAAACAGCAGAATGACTCCTACCACAGTCAATAGAATACCTAAAAACAGGTTACCTATCGAATAGGCAACAATTTGAAATAAAGCCCCCATGTCTTTACTAGTTTATCGTTTTCAATAGTAATAGTAATACCGTTTTTCAGTAGTAATACTTCTTTCAATAGTAATAGCTAATCGCAATCATTGCAAATATATAATTTTTTTTACAAAACCTACTGGATTCGTTAATAAATCAAAGGGAACAACGTTTTTTTTCGAATCTGCAAGCTGAACACCAGTCTGCCCGTGCCATCCTATACGCATAAAAAAAGTGGTACCCAATCAAATTGAGTACCACTTTCTATGTTTTATTACCCTTCTAAGGAATTATTCAGCACGTGTAATTACCGCACGGCTCAGACGAGGATCGTCGTAGAACATGTTGTCTACACCACCCTTGTAGTCCACACGCAACTGAGAAGCAGATACGCCGAACTCGTTAACCAGGCAGTCGTAAACCGCTTCCGCACGTTTCTTGCTCAGGCGTTCGTTCAGCTTCTTGCTGCCGGTGCCTGCATCCGCATAACCCGTAATCGTGTAAACGGCCTTGCTGTCGGCTGCCTTGATGGCTTCTGCAAGCAAGCCCAGGTTCGCACGCGCTTCGTTTGACAGTTTAGACTTGCCGATACGGAAGATAACCAGGTTCGAAGCAACCGTCTTCGTCACTTCCTGAGGTTTCTGGTTGCTGGCGTCGATGGCATTGCGCAGACGTTCGTTCTCCGCATTTGCACGGTTCAGCTGGTCGCGCAGAGAGTTGATTTCGCCCACATTCGTGCGAACCACTGTCTTGCTCTTGTCCCAGCCGCGACGTTTGAACTTGTAGGTCAGACCTACTGTAGCAGCAAACATACCTTCACTGCCTTTTCCACCCATTTCACCGTCAAACTGGTCACCCGTGATGGTTCCTCTCAAATCCAGGTTCAGGTCCAAAGCCGAACTCAAGCGGAAAGAGTTCATGATACCCAGGTGCGCCATCACTTCCGAATTCTTCGGACTGCTGGTCACTCTGCCCAAGCCCAGACCGAAGTAAGGACTACAGTTGTACACACGCGTTTCCTTGTAGCCGCAAAGGATGTTCGACAAGTTGAACAGCACGTCTGCATGGAAGTTGAAGAACTTGAACTTCTGTTCGTTCAGCCAGTAACCGTTCCACGGCTTGCCGCTGATAGGTCCACCGCTCTGATACGTACCGTCCTGAGTGGCACCCTTCAGAGAAAGGCCCGTATACATCAAGCGTACGCCGATGCCCGGAGTAAACCATTTTCCTACTGCGATATCCAAGGCCGGAGAGATACGTTCACCGAACTTGCGCTGTTTGTCATGGTCACCGAAGTAAACCTGACCGCCTACTCCCGCACTGATAAACCAGTTGTCCCAGAAGCCGTTGGTCTCCACTTTGTATTTGTCGTTGCTGTATTCCACTGTTTCTGTGAAATCACCATTCTGTGTGGTCTGCTCCGTCTGCGCGAAAACAGGACCTGCAGCAGCCAAAGCAAGAGCTGCAAAGATTGTCTTTTTCATCATATTATTGATATTAATTAATAGTTAAATCATTCGGCATCTATTACAAAACTCCTATTCATGATATTCGTATTCATCCAGTTCAGGCGTTCACGATAAGCCTGCTTCATGGATGCAACTGCTTCATCGAAGGTCGTCTCTTCATCGCCGTTAAATGCAACTGTACCGGATGATTTCACCTGAATCTAAGACTACATAACTGAAATATTGCCAGAGGCCATGCCCTACCCTCCTTGAAAGAAGCAGAGCACGCCATATCTGAATTTTAGTTATTTCCAAGCATATTATCGTCCATTGAAGCCTGTTGTAAATTTATCATTTCGTACGCAACTGGAAGCTGAAGTTGTTGTTGATGATAGTCTGAATCAGGTTGCCGGAATAGTCATTCTCAGGGTTGGCATAGTTGATAAGCACAATACCGAGCGTTGCATCCTCCGTACGGTTTTGCAACAGGCGGGTTGCATACGGGCCTACTTCCTGTGTCCAGGCATTTACACCGCTTTGCGATTCACCCCTACTATAGATTCCGTTTACATAGCAACCGCCGAGGTCGTTCAAGAACCACATGCTATGGTCACTGTTGCTGTTATAGTAGCCAATACTGCGTTCCCACATGTCCTCGATGTTACCTATCTTCTGGTCGTAAGTTTCTTCACCTCCATTGTTGTTATAACCAACGCTGGTAGCCTCGTGGTAGAACCATTGCAGGGCACCGTTGTTTACATTATGGGAAGTACCCCAACGCATCGAGTTAATTGCGTATGCAGAGGTTTCGGTGAAAGGTGTGCTCACATCATCGAACTCACCCCATTTAGCAAACATGGCAGGAATTCGGTCATTTTCACTCAAGTGGTTACCCATATCATCGTCATTGTAGTTCACCTTGATGATAATGTGTCCTTTCACATCATCGATGGTAGTGGTAGGTGTTATTTCACCGGTATAGAGCCTGTAAGTATCTGGCGACTGCGCCATAAATGCCAGCTCTGTTCTAATGGCATCCATCCATGCCTGATTGGCAGGAACAGTAGTCCAATCAAGGATACCGTTTCTATAAGTATAGCTCTGACACTCATTGAGTGAGGCTGTTAGCAGAATAAAAGCATATTCTTGGTCTCGGCCGGCAGCTTCTGCCTCCTTCAAACCGCTTGCAATTTCCTCTACTATTGTATGAAACCTAGTTCTCGTCTTACTTCCTGCAACAGTTGCGTAGAGTATTTGGTCATCAGCACTTGCTGTGCCATAACTACCTGTATTTGTACTTGCAGTCTGGATTTGGAATGCACGGATACCATTGGTAACCTGCTTGGCAATCGACAAATCTTGATATACCACATTAGCACCATTAGCTTGGGTCTGATACGACATCTTGCTGCCCGGCAGCGAAAGCTCGGTTACATAGATGTTCGGGTCGAGCGACGACATCCAGTAGTTAGGACCGGTTTTGCTTACCGACGGCAGGATGACTTTATTCACTTTGTGGGCAAGGATACCGCCCTCCCCTTGTGTATTGCCTTCTTCATCAGTTGCGCCGTTCAGCGTGCGAACAAGCACTGCCGAGTTGTAAGGCGTGACGCGCAGTTGCAGGTCTTGACGTGCGGAGGTGTCATAGTTTACGTCCTTGGGCAACAGGTAGAAGCGCACCACAATCTTGTCGCCGTGCTTGAGGGTGATGAAGTCGCCCTTCCCGTCGTTCAACGACTGGTCGTAAAGCTGGATTGTAATCATGCTGCGAGTAGCATGAGGCTCGCCAGCTTGTTCATAAGTTGGATATGCCGCTCTATCGTTTTCTACAGCGGTGAAGTCCATCGTAAATAGGCCATTCAACGTCTCGCCTGTTGTAGAAACCAATTGTACCGACGACATCTTGATTGCCGCGTCAGCAGTTTCCGGGCCATTGATTTCAACGTCAAGGATAGTCACCCAAGGCTTGAAGTTAAGAGCAACATCGCCTCCAACCGACTTATTATGTGTGTTATAAGCCCACATGAAAGCATAATCAGTATTGGCAACGCCGGTGTAAGTGGTACCGGCGCCATTGGGTGTTGATTTCCAGCTCAATGGAGTTTGTTCAACAGGGATATCAGCTGTAATCTTTCCGTTTTGCAAGCCTACAATCCGGTCGGCCGGATAAAACGCCGAGAAATGGTGGTCTTCAGCCTGTCCCCATTGTAAGCCGGCCTGGTCGGGATTGACTTTGGTCACGGCAGACGAGTGGCTTGCATCTTTTCCGTCAGGAGTCACCTTGTAATATACCATGTTGCCATTGGATGCTTCCGGGCAATAGATGGCTATCTGGTCTCCTTCTTCCCAAGTCACAGGGTAAGCCCCGTTTTCAGGTTCATCCCCGTAAATTGTACGGGTCTGTTCTTCAATATCCGTCAATGACGAGCCGAACGTTATCTCATCGCCGGTCTGAGCAGGAGTTACTGTTTTTTCGACGACGACATCGTCCTTACAGCCAATCAAAGCAATAGCCGCGGCTGCACACAAATAAAATCCATATTTTTTCATAACCGATTATTTTAATTAATTTCCCCATGTTCTAGTTGTTGTTCCGTCAGGATCATCCCAACCGATACCAGTATAATCACCCGTATTACCAACTTCATGTCCAGTAATACTTACACCATTATCTTGGTCATTTACGTCCTCAAAAATTGAAGCACTCATAAAGCCTTGCTCCAACTCCACCTCCGAATACGTCGTTAGTGGAACTTCATACTCTTTTTTCTTCATACAGCTACCTCGCTTTCTTGTTTAGTTAATACAATAAATGTTGTTTTTTCATTCTTTGTTTCTCTCATTTTTTGATTTTTACTCTCTGTTCTTTTCTTTACCTTTTCCATATTGATTTAAAAATTGAACTTTTCTTTTTCTTATGGCCGTAGCCATAACCATAGCCATAGCCGTAACCGTAACCGTATCCATAGCCGTATCCATAGCCATGGCGTTCCGGATTGGCACCATTCAATACCAAGGCCATGTTCTTCAGCTTTTTCTCCTCATACAGCTGCTCGATATCCGGAAGCTGCCGGCGATCCAGCTTGCCCGCCCGCACCACAAAGATGGTCAGGTCGGCCACACGGTTGGCAATCGTAGCATCCGCAATCAGCCCCACGGGCACGTTGTCGGCAATGATATAGTCATATCGCTTGCGCAGTTCACTTATCAGTTCGTCCAGGCGTTCATCCATCAGCAGTTCAGCCGGATTCGGAGCAACCGCACCCGAAGAAATAAGATCAAATTTCTCTCCTTTCTGGATGATATCATCTACGCGGACCGTATTGTCCGACAGGTAATTGGTGACGCCCACCCGGTGATGTCCCAGATGGCGACTCAACGTACCTTTACGGATATCCAAGTCCACCATAATCACCCGTTTCTTAGTATACGCCAGACTCATAGCCAAGTTTAGTGAAATAAACGTCTTTCCGGCACCCGCATTAAAAGAAGTAAACGTGATTACCTGCATCGGTTTATCCTTTTTACCCAAAAAAGCCATGTTGGTACGCAGAATACGGAAAGCCTCCGACACGATGTCGTCCCCCTGTTCTTTCACCGACATGCTGTCTTTCTTGCGGTTGGCATATTCCTTGTCCAGCGGAATTTCCCCTAGATAAGGCACACTTACCGCACCTTCCAAATCTTTCCGACTGTGTACACGCGTATCCAGGAAAAGAATCATCAGGAAGGCAGCTCCCGGCAAGGCAATTCCCACCAGCAAGCCCAACAGCAGAATGCGGTTGCGGCTCGGCGCAATCGGGGCATTGCTGCCGTCGGCACTGTCAATCACGCGCGCATTGTTGTCGGCCATGGCCTGCGACAACGCATTTTCCTCCCGGCGGTTCAGCAGGAAGAGGTAAAGAGCCTCCTTGATTTTCTGCTGACGCTCGATAGACAGCATCTTGCGTTCCTTGGTCGGAATAGAAGAAACCCGCACCTGCGCCTGCTGTTCCCGGCTTTGTGCGTCCCGCAGTTTCACATTGATGCTCACAATCATGTTGTCCACCGCCCGGATGATGTTCTGCTTGAGGGCCCGGAGAGAGTTGTTCAATTCTTCCACCACCGGGTTCCGTTCGCTACTGTCCGTAATCAGCTTGTCACGCTTCAGTTTGGCCACATTATATTGGTTAATCTGCGTCTCGATGTTCATGTCGCTGATACCCGTATTAGCCGGAATCAGGTCGGTCTCCTTTTTCGGGTCGGTCAGGTAATCCTTGATGTAACTGGCCAGACGGAGCTGGGTTTCAAGTTCCAGTGCATCGGTGTTGTACTTCTGCGTTTCGCTCATATACATACTAGCCGAAGAAGAGATGTCCACCACCTGGTTGTCACGCTTGAATGTTTCCAGGTTCGATTCCACATCGCCCAGTTCCTGTCCGATGATGACCAAACGTTCGTTGATAAACTCGGCCGTATTTACGGCCACCTGGTTCTTGTCCTTGATGGCTTCTTCGTTATACACCGTAATCAACGTGTTCAGCACATCCTCTGCACGAACCGCCGACGCATCCTTCATCGAGAGCGTCAGGATGGAAGACTCGTCCTCTTCCTGACGGATACCGATATTCCCCTGATAATAAGCTACCATGGCATCAATCGGCAGTTTCCGCACATGTACCTTCTGCCCTTTCCACTTGTCGCCGTAGAAGTTGGTAGCCGTCACCACGATTCTTCCTGTCGAAAGGAGAAGGGTGTCGTTCAACGCCACCGTATAGCTTTCCTTGTCTTCTTTCGAAGCAAAGTCCGTAATCACCACTTGTTTTTCATTCTGCGGAATCACTGTAAAGGCCATTCCCTGTTCCTTGGTGGCATCCACAAAACTGACGCTTACTGGGGCCAGGCTGTAAAGCTCGTTCATCCGGAGCCCGTCTTTCACCTGGTAACTCACATCGGCATGCGTCCGCTGAATCACCTCCCGCAACAGTTCCTTCGAACGGAACTGAAGGATTTCATTCGCCACGTTCACCTTATTAATATAGTTATCGTATCGGTCCAGTCCCGCCGTACTCGTTTTGTTGGAAGGGTCTTTGATAATCACCGTAGCCGAACGGAAATACACGAAAGGTGCCCGGGCATACTTCAACCATGCCACTCCCACGCATATCACGATGGAAATCAGAAACCATTTCCATTTGGAGACCAAATACATGGTCAAATCCACCACGTTCAGGCTCTGGCTGTTCTTATTCGTTGTCTGCATTTTTTCTTAGTTTAGTTTCACACACCATTCGTTATTTTGTGGCCCACATAATGGAACAGACTGCAGTTACCAACGACAGCAAAGTCGTAACCACCTGCCATCCACGGTCCTCCGTATCTTTCTTGCGGTACTTCGGCTCCACATACACGATGTCGTTCTGCTGCAAATAGAAGCAAGGCGATTCAAACACATCCGTACTGCGCAGGTCGTGCATGAACATCTGCCGTTCGTTGCCCACTTCGCGGATGACAGCCACCCGGTCAATCCGAGCCTTCGAGGTCAAATCGCCCGCATTGGCAATGGCCTCCAGCAGAGTGACACGGTCACCGTCCACACTGAATGTGCCGTTGCGTCCCACGGCTCCCAACACCGTATATTTGAAATTCAGGAATTCAATGGAAATAATCGGGTCCTTGATGTAGTTGCCTTCCACAATCCGGTCCCGAATCAGTTTCGTCACTTCGCTCACGGTCAATCCCTCCACATGGAGTTTTCCTAAAATCGGAAAATCAATTTCTCCGTTCACATCCACACGGTACCCCTTTTCCTTTCCGGAAGCGACTCCCGAAGAAGATACATTACTTTCCGAATCAATCTGGAAGACTCCTCCCTGAATGTTGAACGGGATGGCCAGTTCCGGATTCTTACAAGACACCACGATGCCCAACCGGTCGTCACGGTGCACCACCGCCTCGTGCTTCGTATCCATGGGATAACCTTCGCCCATCTGCATATCCTGCAAATAGACAAAGTTCTTGCGTGAAGCACACGAAGACAACAGCAAGGCAAACAGTAAGCTCAAAAATACAAGTTGCTTGTTCATTTCTCTCTTTTTATAATAATTGTTTTGATTTTAGTCAGACAGTTATTTTTCACAGTTATTTTCCACCGTTCCGGATGCCTTCCCGGCACACCTCCGCAGCTTCTTCTTCGGGCAGACATTCCAGTCTTCCCACCGGTACACGCTCTACTATTTGTGACAAAGTGTCATACAATCCGTCGCACAGACGCCCGTCCTGACGAATCACCGCACATCCCGGGAAAAGAGCGACAAACGCATTGACTTCCTTCATCGGAGTAAACCGGTTGAACGGTGCCTGCACCAGCTTCACCATCCCTCCTACCGGAAAACACAGGTTCTTGTAACAGGGTGTTTTTCCACTCCACGGTGTGCCGTAGGCCACGACTTTCCCGCCTTCCACACGCACCGTCGGATTGTCATCGTTCAGCAAGTCTGTCCCCTCAAAATGCTTCATCCACAAAGCCGAATGCGTACTTTTTCCCGTACCGCTTTTCCCTAGAAATAGATAGGCATATCCCTCCTGATATACTGTCGATGCATGAAGCGACACCGCTCCCTGCAGAAGCGCCGCCTGCGAATACACGATTCTCAGCAGTGAAGTACAGACACAACTGACGTATGGATCCTCCCACTGAATATAGGCTACGGCAGAGGTAAAGTCACGGCTGGTTTTCATCACGTGCTGCGGACTTTGAGCGGTGTAATGCATACCGATGCGATACCCCTCTTTCTCCCTCCACAGACTCACATGGCCCAGGTCGTTGAAGCTTTCTTCCAGCAAGGCGGTCTTCTCGTCCTTCCCGGGAACCGGTCCCGACACAGCCTGCCATCTGAAAAGTAGCTTGTCCCCTTTGTCTGTCTCACACCTGAATGGCAGGAACGAAGGCAGCAGTCGTTCGATGTCCGTTTCTGCCGGAACCGACACACTGAAAACGAATCCAGCCACACAGAAAAACCATTCAGTACTCATCTCATTTGTCCCCTTACTAAGTCCATAATCGTCCAAAAGGATTCTCTTATTACAAACTTACAAGAAAATTTGACATTCTGCAAGAAAAAAAGAAAAGTTTGTAACTTTCTTTTCCATTTTTTTTGTGAAGAGCAGACTCTTTCCTCCGAATGCCAGCCGAAATTTCCTCCTCTCCACACAATTTCAGACAACGGAAGCGAATTATAACCTACTGATTTACAACATACAAACTCGTCCGTCAATCCCAATTGTTCTTTCAGAAAGGCATAAAGCAGGTTGCTCCATTTGCGGATACCCGCACAGCGGTATATTTCACAAACTTTCTCGGAATCAACTTCTTTCTCCAACACCCGACAGGCACGCGCCATGTCGCACAACTGCCGCAGACCGACGCCCCATCCCATGGCATGTTTCATGATATGGGCATTCAGCATCAACAAGTTCAACTCCGGCGCAGGGACGGTCACCGTCCCTCCCTGATACAAGCTGACCTCACGGAAACCAGCTGTCTCTTCCAAGTGGCGAAGGTATTTCTGTGCCCACGGATTGCAGATGTCCAGCAGGCGGACGTGGTGTTCCACTTCCACTCCCCGCCATCGATAATGCACGCTGCCGTCGGCAGCCCGCTGTACCTTCACCCCTTTCCGGGCCAGCAACTCCACCGCCCGTTCACTTTCCTGCTTGTCGGGGAAATAGAAATCAATGTCGCCGCATTCCCGCCACAAGGGCTTCTCGTAGAAGAGTGCCACCCCCTGGCCTTTCTGCAGCACCACCCGCAGTCCTTCCCGGCGGAACCAGTCCTGCAGTTCCATCACCACCCGGTTCATCAAACGGTTCTTCCGTTCAATGCCGTCGACCACTGCCACCCAGCGTACCAGCACCTTTCCCGGCGGCATCCACTCGTCGGGCAGGTAACTGATCCCCTGCCACACGAGTCCTGTCACCGTCTGCCGGCGGGCCAGCAGATACACCTCCTCCCATTCCGCTTCCGACAAAGGGAAAAGCGAAAGGCCATCGGGCATCTGCTCCCACAGTCCGGCACGCAGCAACGACAGTAAAGCCGCCGGCTCCCTCCGATTCCAGAAAGCTTTTTCCTTTTCTACTGCACCAGTCCGAGCTTCTTCCATTCTTCCAGTTGCCGGGTCACATCCTTCCGTGCCTGTTCCTTTCCCACTTCATATTCCTCACACAACTTGTCGGCCAGCCCTTCCACATCCAGTGCCTGTTCGCCCAGCCACTGCCATATCCGTGCTGCCGTCTCATTCAGTTCAAACACTTTCGTCATGTTCACACTTCCGTGGCAAGTATCCACAATCATATACTGACTGCCAATCTTGCGCAACTGCAAGTCCGGTTTCGGTCTCATTGTCTCCATCTTGTTTTTTGTAATCAAATTAATTCATACTATCTTTCAGAATTTCTTTCCCAGCAAAATATATGCCACCGTCAGAAAGATAATCTTCAAATCCAGCCACAACGAACGCGTAGCCAAATACTTCAAGTCCATCCGCAAGCGTTCCAGCATTTTTTCCATAGTATCCGTATAGCCGTTGTAAAGCGTAGCCGGCGAAAACAATCCCGGTCGCAGCTGATACAACATCTCATAATCCGGATTGATGGCCCGAATCTGGTCTACGAAATATTTTCGTTCCGGGCGCGGCCCTACAAAGCTCATTTCGCCCTTCAGCACGTTCCACAACTGCGGAAGCTCGTCCAGGTGGTGTTCACGCAGGAAACGTCCCACCCGCGTCAGCCGGTCGTCCTCCTTCTGGCAAAGTTTCGGAATCCCGTCTGCTTCCGACGTCACCTTCATCGAACGGAATTTATACAGCATAAACGTCTTTCCGCGATAACCCACCCGTTCCTGCTTGAAAATGGCAGGTCCATGGTCTTCCAGCTTGATCAACGCCCCGATAACCAATATCACAGGAGAAAAGACAACCAGTCCCATCAGACTCAGCGTCACGTCAAATCCCCTTTTTACCCAACAAGCTACCGGCGACATCGCATCCTTGTAGCCCCCTTTCTTTTCAGTCGCATGGTCATTCGATAATAACATAGCTCTCACTTCTTCATTGCTCATAGTAATTCAAATAAATCTTCAAACAGTTTTCTATCATCTTTTCTTTCGTAAAGTGTTCCTGATAGCGTTTGAATGCCCCTTCCGCAAATGCTTTGTACCGACTTCCCTCGCCGGTCACCTTCCGGATAGCCTCGGCCAGTGCCCTGGCGTCTTCCGGTTCCACGTTAATGCCCGACACTCCGTCCCGGTTTACCCACGACACTCCCGACTGAGGAATCTTCGTAGCCACCACCGGCTTGCCGCACGACATGGCCTCAATCTGCACAATGGCAAAAGCCTCGGTTTTCTGCACGCTGCTCAAGCAAAACACCTCGCAAGCTCCATAATATAAAGGAAGATCTTCTTCACTAACCCTTCCCAAAAGCTCTACCTTTCCCCGTAGTCCGAGATGCTCGATCTCAGCCTCCAGTGTGTCCTTCAACGGTCCTGTTCCCCCAATCAACACCACATAGTCATCGTCCAGGTAACGGGCCGCTTCCACCAAATACTTGTATCCCTTGTAAGGAACCAGTCTTCCCAGCGAAAACACGATTTTCTTTCCTGCGTACCGTTGTTTCATCGCTTCCACTCCTTCTTCCGAGGGGCATATCCGCTCCACTCCGATGGGCAAAGCCACCGTTTTGGTCTGCACCCCCTTCAAGAAGGGAGATTCTGCCAGATACACCGGGGTAGTCCCCACAATCCGGTCCGCTCTTGCAATCAGCCACTGCTGCAACGGCTTGTAGAGTTGCAGCAGAAAACGCTGTTTCTGGATGTCGCTGTGCCAGTGCAGGACAACCTTTCCTTTGTAGCCGGAAAGAAACAACGCCAGCGCCGCCATCGGGTCCGGATGATGCACGTGGATAATGTCGTATCCGCGACATATCTTCCGCAGTTTGAAAATCATGGCCGGTGAAATCATCGTAGCCGCCGCTTTCAGCAACGTCTTGCAGCACATCAGCGTGGCATGTCCGTTGACTTGCGTCACACTGTCTTCCCCTTCCCAGGCCGCGCACAGCATGTCGCAGTCCACTCCGCGTTCCGACAGTCCTACCATCAAATCATACATCACTTTTTCCACCCCACCTCTCACCGGGTAAAACTTACCTAATTGTAGAATTTTCAGTTCTTTGTTCTTCATACCAACCTTTTTGTCATATCATCCTTTTCGGATTTTCCTTTCATATAAATCCAGGTAATCCAAGTATCGGTCTTCTTTCCGGAAATGCTTCAACGCATATTCCCGGCACGGTGCCTGATAAAACGCCTTTCCCCGCCGGGCTATGGCGCGGGCCGCTTCCAGCAGCCCCCTCACGTCACCTTGTTCCACGATGCACCCCGTCTCCACGGTCACCGCTTCCACGCTTCCCCCTGTGCGATACGTCACCACCGGTGTGCCACAGGCAATCGCCTCCAGGTTCACCGTCGGATAATTATCCTGCCAGGTAGGATTGACAAAAGCCTCAGCCGCCGCATACAGCTCTGCCAGCTGACGGATATTCTCCGTCCGTGCTATTCCTACGACGTTTCCCGGCAAAAGCTTCCGCTCCTCCGGTTTCACGCCCACCAGCACAATCACTTCTTCTTCATTCAGCATGTCGGCCATCTGAATAAAGTCGTACAACCCCTTTTCACGGCTCCAGATGCTGGCCACTCCCAAAAAGATGCGCTTCCCTTCCAGCTGGTAACGGCGACGGACCTCCCCGGCGTCGTACACCTGGAACACATCCGTATTGATTCCGTTGTGAATCACCTGAAAAGGATACTCCTTCAGGAACGACTGCTGCATCTCCCCCTTAATCCATTCCGAAACCGGCACGATGGTAAGCTGGTCCTTTCCCAGCCGCGTAAAGGCCTCCCGCTTGTCAGCAAAGTTCCGCCGCGAACGGTCGAACAGCCAGCTAGCCGGAAACTCCTTCTTCTGCGGACAGTCGTGACAGCCCGTTTTCCATCGGTCACATCTCGCAAATGAATAATAATAACAATGCCCTGTATACAGCCAGCAGTCGTGCACCGTCCAGATTACCGGAACGCCGCTCCCAGCCAGGTAATCGAACAAAATCGGATAATTCAGAAAATACCCATGAATGTTGTGAATATGCACCACATCCGGTTGAATTTCCTCCATCCTTTTCACAAACTGCCGCGTAGCCCCTTTCGATGCCAGCCCGTGACGGTCGAACAAACGGGTTTCCACTCCATGCCAGAGCGTACTCCACTTGTTGCCCACCGGCACAATCTCCGACTGACACTCCCGGATGCCGTCGCGTCCCTTGCTGTAAGCCATATACGTCTTCCAGCCATGCCGGGCAGCCAATTCCCCAATTTCCTGCATGATGCGGCCTGTCGATGTATTCTGCCGCAACACCGGATTTATCTGTAATAGTTTCTTCATTTTCTTGTCAGTTCTTCGAACAGGTGCAGCCACCGGGACATTACCGCCTGTTCCGAATACGTATCTACCACCGCTTTTGCATTCTCCGAAAGCATTTTCCGGTAATCGTCATCCGCCATCACTTCCATCATGGCATCCGCCAATCCGTCCACGTCCCCGTTGTGCACCAACAGTCCGTTTTCCCCCTGACGGATGATATCCTTCGGTCCGCATTTAAAGTCAAACGACACCACCGGCAATCCACAAGCCATCGCTTCAATCATCACCATTGGAAACCCTTCGTAGTTCGAACTCATCACCAGCATGTCACTCTTCACATATTCCTCACCAATCTGTTTTGTAGGACGATTGATTCGTGCGGTAGATTGTAAACCTGCCTTATTTATCATCTGCTGAAGCATCTCCTGCCATTCCCCCTGTCCGAAAATATCCAGCGTCCAGTCCTTGAACCGCCCCGTAGACTGCACCCTCTGCCAGGCCTGAATCAATCGGTCGAACCCCTTCTGGTAATCCAACCGTCCCACCGCAATGACCCGTTTGTTATCCACGTCAGAATAACGGTCGCTCACGTGCATGGCTGCATTGGGAATCACCTCGATGTTCGGCAGGTTTCCCCAGTAGCCCCGGTCCTCATTCGTCAGCACCACAAACTTGTCAAACCGACGGACAATCCGTTCATCCTGCCGGGTACGCCAGCGGTCAATCCAACCAATAATGCCACTACGTCCATACTGCAAACGAAAATATTTGTTGAAATGCAATTCCAGCACCTTCTTACTGCCATCCTTTATTTCCGGAATGAAAGACGACTCCGACGGATAAAGCGACACCACGATGTCCGGTCTTTCCCTTTCCAGCAAGGCCGCCAGTTTCCGTTTGTGCTCCTTCCTCTTGCGGAGGTATCCCACAATTTTCTTCCAGGTCCCCTTGTCGTTATCCTCCGAATAATTAATCCCCAAATCCGTCATCCGCACCTTTTCCGGAAACGGATAAAAAGGAGGACGCTGATGCTGGTCGGTAGTCACCACAGAGACCTCCCATCCCGGAAGCTGAGAGAGGTACGTTACCTTATTCAAAAGTACACGTTCCATCCCGCCAGGATTGTATGTGGAGTGAGTGCAATAAATGATTTTCATAGATTCATTACTTTATTCAATAATACAAACACGCCTATCAAAACTATCATCTTCAGCTGTATTTATACAAAGGAACAATGCAAAAATAGGAAAAAGATCAGACGATACTTTAAACCATACAATAAAATTTAAGATAAGTATCAGAAAAAATAATCTCCGATATTTACTAAACTTCATCATACATATTTGCGAAACCTTTATAAAATAACAAGAAAAAGCTAACAAACCTATCAAACCAAAATAATAAATGAAACGAAGATATCCAACATCTGTTCCCATATAAAAGCCTTTCCATTGATAACCTGTATATAACGGATCTCCTGTAGGATTTTCAAAATATCCATCACCTATGAGCCACGTTTTTAAAGATTGAGGAAACCTATACATATTTTCCAATATATTTGTTGAGTTGGTCTCCCATTCCCCCTTCTCTGCTATACTAAAAAAACCTTCGAATCCAAAACGAATATGATTATGAATAGTTGAATTTGTTTGATATAAATATATAGACACTATTAATATTACTATAAAAATAGGTAATCCTACCTTAAAAAAAGACTTTATATGTTCTAAATCCTCTGAGGATTTTGTAAATAAAGTATATATCCAATATAAAACTGAAACTAATACTCCTATTGTGGTTGTACGACTTATCATATTTCCCACAATAGCAATAAAAAAGAAAGAAAATAAATACCATCCAATATAACGTTTAACGTAAACACTTTTACTATGTATACATATAAAGGAAATCATAACAAGAATACATGAAAAACGTTGGCCAGCAACATCGAGCATGGCGCCAATACCATACAATCTTATTCCATCAATATCTTTAAAGTCAGCAACAAATCCTACTCCTAATACAATACTATTAACTAATTGCTTACAATAAGGTATAAAATCAATTACTAACGCAGATATACACTGAAAAACAGCAACACCTATTAAATAATTACATACTAACTCTACAGAAATTCCCTTATGTATTTTACGTATGCACATCAAAACAACATTTGCTGCACTAAGCCATACTAACATAGACACTATATATGTGACATAAGTATAATCTTTCGTATTATTATAAACGATTGAACAAAAACCTATTAGAGATACAGCTAATGCCAATGATACTATAGAAATAAAATCCTTAAGAATTGAAGAATTTCTTTCTTTAGCCAATTTTACCGCAACAGCAATAACCCCAATACCAGCAAGAATCATTTTGGTATTAATCCCAGGCAATGCAACAAATTCAAAAGGAAAAATATATAAGCTTAAAAGCAAACACGCAAAACAATAAATAATACCATTAAACATATTACAAATACAATTTTCTATATATTACCTTATATATTATATAATAATGAATATAGACATACCACCATTGCCTATGAGCTGCCATCCATTGCAATATACGTATACGTTTAGATATAGAATGATTTTTCCATATATAGCTATTAGCTTCCGGGAACCATTTTTCCCATAGATAATATAAATCCTTATCTAAAGAAATCAAGAAAGGAAGTTTGACATTTAACTTAAAAAAAGCCTGCACCTCCAATGGGATAATCACATGATTATCTAAGAAAGATAAAGTATCATACACATTATAATAGACATCGTTTAAAGACTTTTCTTTCCATTGATTAGTCATTGCATTATTATTTGTTTTAACATAATGATAAAATGCTTTTGGTAAATAACCAACCTTATGTGCACAAGAAGCTAATTTAATCATAGTCATATCCTCACCCATTGAATGTCCTTCAGGAAAAGATATTCTATAATCCAAATATAAACTCCGGCGTACCAACTTATTCCATACATTATACTTTACAGAATCAGAAAGCATTCCACAAACTAAATTTATTGGAGTAGAAAAAGATTTTTGAGACATATATCGTTCTTTCCTATTATAGGAAAGAAACCAATCACACCAAACATAATCTAAATCCCCTTTACATGCAAATTCATATAAAGAAATTAGCATATCTGGTTCCATCCAATCATCACTATCACAGTGATAAATATATTCACCCTCAGCAACACTTAACCCCGTGTTACGGGCAGCTGGCAAACCCTTATTACAAATATGCTCAAGAATCTTCACTTGGTTCTTCCTTGCGGGATATTGATTCAAAACTTGTCGAAGAATTTCAATGCTTTTATCTTTCGTTGCATCATTCACAAAGATAAACTCAACATCTTGTAGAGTCTGACTAAAAAGAGATTTTGCACATTTCTCTATAAAACGCTCTACGCCATAAATTGGAATAATCACAGAAATCTTCATAACTTTAAATTAGAGTCCATATATGTTATACGTCTTAATATTTTTCTTTCAAAAAAAATTAACACACGCTCTACTGGAGGAATAACAAAATTTAATGGTATTATCATACTTACCAATCGAATCAATTCTTTTAGCCACTTAAAACGAAACCATAAATTTACTAATTTATGATTATTGACAAGCTTACCTGTATGCAACAATTCTTCCCATTTTTCAACAACAACTTCTTGAGCAAATTCCTTCTCAAAATAATTAATAGCTTGATTATAATCAGAATTATTGCTTTTTAACAATCTCACCACGGTCTCAACTAATCTTTTTCTCTTTTTATATAGAATTCCGTTTTTCACTGTATCAATATATCCAGGAGAAACAATTGTAGCGATACGAGCTCCAAACGCCTGCATTTCCACAGCCGATAAACAAAATGTTTCTGTTATACCCGATGGATTTGGCACACCAACCTTTGTTTTTAAAAAGATTTCTCTTTTTTCCACTCCCATTATTCCCATAAAATGTACGCTAGGTAAGATTTCCCCATCTTTCGAAAGATATTTCATTATTTTACTTTCATAGGAAGCCTCCGTAATTCCAAACGAACCAAGTTCAGAAGAACTATCATACAAATGCCCAGACCCAATTATATATAATTCTGCATCGGGAACAAACCTTAAGATATCTGGCCACGCTTCAGCTAATAAATGTAACCCTTTAAAAGGAACGATGCTTCCTACATAAGTAACAATATGTCTACGTTTATCATATCTATTTAATTCAACTAATTTTCTTGCTCCTTCAAAATTAAGACAATTATAGATGTATACAGATTTATCGAAAATACGATGATCACGATATAAATCCATCATTTCCCTACCTACAAAAACAATCTTACATACAGAAGAATTTTTAGAATAATAATCTAACTCCCAAAAACATGCAAAAACATGACACCACACAATAAATTTCATTTGACTGTTTGATCTCAATTTATCCATTTTAATATTTTCTACATCATGTTTTAAAACGAACAAATCTGTATTCTCACATTCAGATTCTTTTATTGCCATAGTCAAATTATCTACTATTTTAAATTTCATTCCTACAGGAAGAAACTGTCTTTTTCTTAAATATAAATCCACACATATGCTATTATTACGAATAGATAAAAGATATGCGACAAGAAATAGCATATATTCAGTACCGCCGATTCCTGGATTTCCTATAAGAATTTCTGACAAGTTAACAGAACTTATATTGCTATTATCGATATAAAAAGAAACTTTCTTCATTACTCTGACTTTTTCAAAAATGACAAAAAATTTTTAGAAAAACCAATCATTGAATCTAAATGACTTCTTACAAGCCCATAATCTATATCGCTATCATTATATTCATGAATATCATTCAATAACCGAGTACTTAGCCCTAACGAAGACAAGATGTTTTTTTGTCTTAAATTATCTCCTTTATTTACAACCCAAAAATTCTTATTGAAGATAACAGAAAAGGCAAGTCCATGAAAAGATGTAGTAAAAACTAAATCAGCATACGCTATATACCCCAATATATCTAAAGGCCCCCAACTAACAATATGACGCTCATCATTATGAACCTCAAAAGAGCCATATACTTCTATTATTTTCAAATTTTTCTTAATTGCAATATTCTCTATAAATGAAATCATTTCATCCGAGATTTTAGTCATATGATAAATTAAAACATATCGATCTACGCATGGCTTTACAGCTATTTTCAAATAATCATTACCATTTAATAAAAAAGTAGGATCCAAACATACTCCAATTTCTTTCAATGTATATTTAGACAACTCATCCTTAAGAAAAGACTCTCTAACGGATACCTTGTAAAATTGATCTACCAATTGTCCTAATTTGTATAAATGCTCTTTATCCAATCCATTTTTCTCAGAACTCGCAGCATAAGCAACTCGTAAAGTTTTATTAAGAAAAGGTTTATTAAGAAAAAAAACATCTTCATCTCCTTTAATTAAATGAGTATTCCAAACCTGATCACTTCCAACCATAATGCAATCATAATCTAATGGTTTATTCCATTTATAAATGGATTTACTCAAACATAAAAATTTATTCAAGAAAAGATGAAATTTCTTTTTTCTCGTAATTCTATCTTTTATATTCCCAAAACGTTGTACATATTCTACAAATGTTTTAAAAATATTTTTCCTCGAAAAAAGTATTAATGGTGAAAATATCTCATAATGCGATTCTATCATAAAACAACGATAATCTATAATCTCCACATTTAGCCCTAGTCCCTTAAGGTAAGTTTGTAGTGCATAAACCTGCATAATCGCACCAAAATTTTCAGCTCTATGAAATGTTAATATACCTACTTTCATTTTTGATGTCTTAATTTAAAAAACAACTTACGAACCTGTCCTTTGATTATTTCCAGAAAATTCCTTCTATTATACTTTATCAACGCCTTAAAGCCAATATTTATATAATCTTCTTCAAAATCTTTCCTCCTACAATCTTGTTCAGTTGGCCTTAACAAATTAGGCTGAATGCAATGTTCAATATCAGTTGGTATAACCTTCAAGTCATCTTTAATCTGTTTAAATAAAAATAGGCCTTTATTGGAATTACACAACACTAAGGATACTCCTTTATCATCTTTATTCATTTCATTATTCACTCTCTGCCATCCCCAAAAATCACCTAAAGTAATATCTGAAGGGCGTTGTAGATTTGTATAAGGACAATTATAACAAGAATACCTCAATAAATAAGGTTGATAAAAAACTATCGGATATGTTTTTATAACACGATTTGAAAATGTGAAGGATTCTTTATGTAATCCACTCCAACCAAAAATAGCTTTGTCTCTAAAACTAACAGATATAAGATTTAAACCTTCCTTCTTCTCAATATAATTGACATAATCATTCCACACTTTAGGAGAAGCAACACCATGACAAATAATATCTACAAGAAAAAGATTCTTTCGTCTATTCTCTTTTATAATACCTAATAAACCAGAAGTTTGGCATGGAGTTCCTGAAAAAAGCACTAACCGATTATCATCCAAGTCTTTCTTTACGGATAAAAAAATATCACATAATTCACTCTGAGCATACTTACTTCCTCTAAATCTGTCTCGCTCCTCTTTTGTAACTGCTCTAGAATGCATTACTTTAAAATGCTTACCAAATCCAGCACCATATACAACTCCTCCCATATCAAGAATCCAATCAGTCAAAGCTATAAAACATGCCCCACTTCGGCTTCTTTCAACTTGATTTATATCTTTATGTCGAGCCATAAAAACACTTGGCATAACATAATCTATAGGCCGTTTATAATTAGAGTTAAATTGGCAAACAATATCACAAAGTCCGCAATCAACACACTTGTCCTTGTCAACATAAGGGTATAAGAACCCTAAAGCATCTGGATGAAAGGTTATTGCGTTATGCTTACAAACCGATAAACAGGCCGTACATCCACAACAATCATATATTGTTTTCTTTATCATGTTCTATAAATTTCATTTGAATTTTTTTATAGTTTGCTTTATACACAAAAGAAAATAAAATTCGTTGGTATAAACTAAACATCTCATTATCACAAAGATTCAACACAGTCTTGTATTTTAATTGAATAAATTGAGATAATATTAAGAACGTATCTGGATTATTTTTCCGTACAGTTAAAACTAATTTCCTTACATTAGAACGCATTGCATTTATGTGAAACCAAAAAAAGCCAATATACATTACCTTGTAGGGATGAACAAACTCTTCTATTATAGAATAATTGGATGACCTTAACGAATTATAATAAGGCATATCAAACTTCTTATAATACGTATAAGAAGAAACCTTAAATATAACATGATCACCTTCCCCATTAAATGGAGGTAATATATTTATTAAATTATTTTTTCTACCCAAAGAAACATAATACTGATTTTGATCTCTAATAATATTGATGCCTGACATCGACAAGCATGCTTTACCTTTCTTAAACAAATACTTTGCAAACTCTATATAAGAAGGATAAAAGATATCAATAATCCACTGTGGCAGTAGTGGTAAAATAAAACCTATTTTTATTGATATCAACCGATAAAATGACAAATATAACTGAAAAATAAATCCTAGAATATATCTAAATTTAAACCTCAAGTTAAATTTATCACGACAGAAACTACACCATTTATTCAACTCTTCTGTAAAATATATTTGATCAGCATCTATTTTTAAAGCATACGTATAATTAACTTTAGACAAAGCAAAATTATAATAACTACACAACAGATTTGGAGAATCTTCTGGTAATAATTTGGCTTTTTCATATTCTTCATCACTAAGGTTTACCCCTAATACCTTATACGGATATTCATACACTTTTATTTTATCTGGATACTCCAATCTTTTCTTTTCTATTATATCAGGAGTATTATCAGAACAATCATTATACACAATTATAAGTTCATCCAAGGTATCAATACAAGAATTAATGCATTCATCTAAAAAATCTGCATCATTTTTTACTCTTAAAATACCAGATACTCCCACTTTTAACTTCTTATTATTATTCTTTAACTTCATAATGGCATAATTATCTTCCACCTGTCAAAATCTTATACAACTTATATTTGGATAAAATATTAGCTATCCCAATAATTGTAATAATCGCAACAAACGGACTTAATATAAAAGTTAAATTCAAAACCCAAATTTCGGGATCAAAAGTCTTAACAATAATCTTCTGAATTACATTAAGAATGAAATAATGTGTACAATATATAAAGAAAGTATATCCCATCCATTTCTTTAAATGAAATTCAGTCATAATATAATTATATAATACCCAATCAAATATAAACCATATTATTATTGGTGTTGTAAGACGAAAAGAAAGTAAATACGATTCATCATATAAAGATAAGAAATAAGTGCCTGCTATGATAAGACATGAAAATAACAACCAAAAACGACTTTTCGTCAAACAAATTTTCCAATATCCGATATATGCACCCATTAAATACATTGGAAGTCCATTCCAAAAACTGTCATATACCTTATAGTCACATTTCAAATAAATTATTATCGAAACTACAAAAGCTATTAAAAATAAAATTCTATTACGCAATAAAAAAAGGATTACAGGAGATAACAATGTATAAAATATTAGATTCTTAACAAACCATAAAGGAGTAAATTTTGAATCTAAAATACCAAAAACAAAGTCTGTCCAAGAATGAAAAGAGTCATTTCCTGCATTCATATTAGAATAGAAAATAGGGAAACAAGATAGAATAAAGTAAATACTAGTAAAAATAAAATTCCACAACAAATAAGGAATAAATAAAGAATAATATCTCCTCTTAATTTTGTTAAACGCATCTTTATAAGAACTACATGTACTATAAAATAAGTATGCAGAAATAAAAAAGAATAAAGGAATAGCTATTTGACAAAGAATATATATACTGTAGATAAAAGAATATTCCCTATTTACACCTATACCAAACCTTAATAACGGAACGGCATGTAAAACCACTATCAATATTGTTAAAAATACATTTAGAAATACTATCTTCTTTCTTATATATATAGAATCATTATATCCCATATATTATTTTTTTAACGAACGAGCAAATATTATTAATTTCACTAAAACTCCCATCTTATGAGTCAATAGCCACATCATTATTTTCATTTTTTTATTCAATAAAGGAGAAGAAAGGATATAACGATGAGCCTCCGGATATAAATTTAAAAACTCTTGATGAAAGGTGGTATTTAATACCAGTTCTTGTTTATCTCGTAAAATACGCCAATACATTTCTCGCTTAAATTCAGGAAGGATTCTTTGCTGCTTAAAAAAATTAATAATTTCAGTTTCACAATATATTAAATCCTTATATGCATAAAAATAGAAATTATGCAATGCTGACTTTTCATTCGTTCGGTCATAATAATATAAAGGAGAATCTATTTTTGCTAGATTTCTAGCAAAGCAAACGACTTTGACAAAGAAAATAAAATCTTCTGAATAACGTATTCTATCAAATTTTAAATTATTCTCCTTTATTAGACTATGGCGAATTATCATATTAACAACAGATGTCCAACCATAAATTATTTCATAGCGTATGAATTCATACTTTCCATTGCTTATCGGAGATGTTTTAAAGATTTTTTTATTTTTCCCATAATCCAGTAACTACTCAGCACCCCTATAGAAAACTACTCGTTAATAAACCATAAACTTGAT
>ERZ780177.1423-NODE-1423-length-22811-cov-6.539770_pt1 | contig 22811 bp, 15 predicted proteins | sample MGYA00510973_ERZ780177 | MGnify/ENA primary metagenome ERZ780177 (study PRJEB29588, sample SAMEA2144396) | human gut metagenome | biome: human gut; feature: human-associated habitat; material: faeces | place: Denmark | collected 2008/2010 ...
ACCATCCCCGCCACGGCGGTCATCGAGACGTGCGGCGAGGCAAAGACGCTCGAATACACGGTGCGCGCGCTGCTGAGGTCGCGCTATGAAGAGGGCGGCTTTTCGCGCGTCGTCATCGTGGACTGCGGCCTTGCCGACGAGCCGCGCCGCGTGGCGGAGCTCTTGTGCCGCAGCGAATACGAGGTCTACCTCTGCCAAAGGGAAGAACTGACCGATTTTTTCACTTAGGAGACAGTTATGGGAGAAGAAACGACCATCATGGGCACGGTCCTGTCCGTCGTTTTCCAGAATGAGGAAAACGGCTATGCCGTGCTGCGCCTTGTGACGGACGACGGCGAGCTTTTAACGCTCGTCGGCTGCGTCCCCTGCGCGGCGCCGGGCGAAAATCTGACGGCGACCGGCTCGTTTTCCTCCCACCCGCAGTACGGCGAGCAGTTTTCCGCGAGCGAGGTCGAGCGGTACCTGCCGTCGAACGAGACGGAGATTTTAAACTACCTCGCTTCCGGCGTCGTGCGCGGCGTCGGCCCCGCGACGGCGGAAAAGCTCGTCGCAAGATTTGGCATCGAGACGCTGCAGGTGCTTGAATCCGAGCCGGAAAAGCTCACGGCCATCAAGGGCATGACCGCCCGCCGTGCGCAGGAGATCTCCGCCGCGTTCAACGAGCAGATGGGCCTTCGCCGCGTGATGGAATTTCTGGCGCATTACGACCTGCCCGCCGCGCTCAGCGTGCCGCTCTACCGCCGCTTCGGCGCAAACGCCATGGCTGCGCTCGAGCGCAACCCGTACTTACTGTCCGACAGCGCGTTCGGCGTGGACTTTTCCGTCTGTGACGAGATCGCGCTTTCCATGGGCTTTGGCGGCGACGCGTCGCTCCGCACCGAGGCGGGGCTGACGTTTGAGCTCTCTCACAACCGCGACGCGGGCGGACACGTCTTCCTCCCGCGCGAAAAGCTCCTCGCCGCGACGGCCCAGCTTTTGGACTGCGATGTCGACGCGGTGGAAAAAAGCCTCGACGATCTCATCGCCCTCCACCGCATCGTGCAGGAGGGCGTCGCGAATGTGACGGCCTGCTATTTGCGTCAGTCGTGGGAGGATGAGACCTACGTTGTCACGCGCATCGAGGCGATGCTCGCGGACAAGCCCGACGCCCTGCGCGGCGTAGAGCGTACGATCTCCGAGATCGAGCGCGAGCAGGGCGTGCAGTACGCGCCGCTCCAGCGTCAGGCTGTCGAGCTTGCGGCAAAGGAAGAATTGCTGCTGCTGACCGGCGGCCCCGGCACGGGCAAGACGACGAGCGTGCGCGCCATCGTCGCGCTCTTCGAGCGCATGGGATTGAACGTTCTGCTCGCCGCGCCCACGGGCCGCGCCGCCAAGCGCATGGGCGAGCTCTGCGACCGCGACGCGCAGACCATCCACCGCATGCTCGGCATGACCTTCAACGACCAGACTGGCGAGGTGACGTTCACCAAAGGCGAAAAGGAACCGCTCGAGGCCGATGCGCTCATTGTGGACGAGACCTCGATGGTCGACCTCTCGCTGATGCGCGCGCTGCTCGCGGCGCTGCGTCTGGGCTGCCGCCTTGTGCTCGTCGGCGACCCCGATCAGCTGCCAAGCGTCGGCGCGGGCAACGTGTTTTCCGATTTGATCCGCAGCGGGCGCATCGCGACCGTCGCCCTGCGCGACATTTTCCGTCAGGCCGAGCAGTCGATGATCGTGCGCAACGCGCACCTCGTCAACACCGGCATGCCGCCCAAGCTCAAAAACGCGGCGGCGAACGACTTTTTCTTCCTTCCCCGCCGCGACAGCGTGCGATTGGTCGAAACCGTGGTCGAGCTGTGCAAAACCCGCCTTCCCGACAAGATGGGCATCCCCGCGGACGAATTGCAGGTGCTCACCCCAACCCGCCGCGGCGACGCGGGGACGCGGTCGCTGAACTTTGCCCTGCAAGCCGCGCTGAACCCGCCGAAACCCGGCAAACAGGAGCGCCGCTTCGGCGAGCTCATCTTCCGCGAGGGCGACCGCGTCATGCAGACGCGCAACGACTACGACGTCGTCTGGCAGAAGGAGGACGGCACCGCCGGCACGGGCATCTTCAACGGCGATGTCGGCAAGATCGCAAAGATCGACCCGAGCGGCGAGCTTTTGGAGATCGTCTTCGACGACCGCACCGCGACCTACACGTCCGACATGCTCGCAGAGCTCGACATGGCCTACGCCATGACCGTACATAAGGCGCAGGGCAGCGAATATCGCGGCGTTGTGTTCGTCGGCGCGCCGTGTGCGCCGTCGCTGATGGTGCGCGGCGTGCTCTATACCGCCATCACCCGCGCGCGCGAGCTGCTCGTCATCGTCGGCGACGATTCCGCCGTGAACAAAATGGCGGAGAACGACCGCCGCAGCCGCCGCTACAGCGGCCTCAAGTGGCGGCTTCGGAAAGGTGGGGAGGAAAAATGAGCTTTTTGGAATCGCTCGCATCCTTACTTTTTCCACCGCACTGCGCGTTCTGTGGAAAACCCGGCGTTCACGGCGTGTGTTCTGAGTGCGAAAAGGCGCTCCCCTACTGCAAAACGCCGCTCCATGAGAGAGCGGAGATCGGCGCGTGCCTTGCCCCGCTCAAGTACGAGGGCATCGTGCGCGAGGCGCTGCTGAACTATAAGTTCCACGGCAGTCAGAGCCGCTGCACGGGCTTTGGCGATGTTTTAGCGCAGGCCGTTGCCGAGCACTTCGGCGGAGAATTCGACATTGTGACCTATGTCCCCGTGTCGAAAAAGCGCAAACAAGAGCGCGGCTACGACCAGTCGTATCTCTTGGCGCGCGAGACCTGCCGCCACTGGAGCGTCGCGCCGGAAACGCTGCTGCAAAAGACGAAGGACAACGTCGCGCAGTCGTCGCTTTCCTCCCGTGAGGAGCGGCAGAAAAACGTCGTCGGCGCATACGTTGCCGTCAATGAGGACAAAATCAAGGGTCAGCGCATTCTGCTCATCGACGATATCCTCACCACCGGCGCCACGCTCCGCGAAGCCGCGAGAGTTTTACGGGAAGCTGGCGCGGAAAAAGTCATTTGCGCCACCCTCGCCGCGGCGGACGAAGACTAAAGTCTTCAAAAAAGAGGCGACGCCTCTTTTTTGAGAAAGTTTCGCTGCGCTTCGTGCCTCACAGGTTCGACACGCGCTCCGCGCAAAGTGTTTTTACCCACGTACACGCCGCGGGTAAAAACGATTCAAATGTTTCGCGTCTGCGGACGCGAAAATCAGCGGCGCAGGGGTATGTTTTTCCTTATTTTCCCCTGATACCGTGCGGAAAATCGCGCACAATGCTATTGCAAACTCAATTTCGAGCCGTTATAATAAAAACATCATGGGAAAGTATGAGCATCGCTCATTTTAGTTTTCAGAAAAATAAGAGGTAACACGCTATGTTTTCTTTTACCAAAGACATCGGCATGGATCTTGGCACCGCGTCGGTGCTGATCTACATTAAGGATAAAGGCATCGTGCTCAACGAACCCTCGGTCGTTGCGCTCGACAAGAACACCGGCAAGCTCTTAAAGGTCGGCGCGGATGCGCAGGCCATGCTGGGCCGCACGCCGGGCAACATCATTGCCATCCGTCCCCTGCGCGAGGGCGTGATCTCCGACTACGAGGTCACCGAGCGCATGATCAAGGAATTCCTGCATAAAGTCATGGGCTTCCAGCTCTTCAAGCCGCGCATCATCATCTGCGTTCCCTCCGGCATCACCGAGGTCGAGGAGCGCGCGGTCATCGACGCGGGTATTCAGGCCGGCGCGCGCCGCGTCTACCTCATTGAAGAGCCTGTCGCCGCCGCCATCGGTGCGGGCATCGACATCACCCAGCCCGAGGGCCACATGATCATCGACATCGGCGGCGGTACGTCCGATATCGCGGTCATTTCGCTCTCCGGCGTCGTCGAGTCGTCCTCTATCAAGATCGCGGGCGACCAGTTCAACGAGGCCGTCGTCAAGTATATGCGCCGCAAGCACAACCTGCTCGTCGGCGAGCGCACGGCCGAGCAGATGAAGATGCAGATCGGCTGCGTCTTCCCGCCGGAAGAGGAAATGACGATGGAGGTCAAGGGCAGAAGCCTTATCACGGGCCTTCCCGAGCTCATCTCCGTCTCGTCTGCGGAAATGCTCGAGGCCTTTGAAGAGCCCGTCGAGCGCATCATGGAGGAGGTCCACCTCGTGCTTGAAAAGACCCCGCCCGAGCTCGTGGCCGATATCTCGAACAACGGCATCGTCATGACCGGCGGCGGCAGCTTAGTCCGCGGCTTTGATAAGCTCGTCACCGCCCGCACCGGCATCCACGCCATGGTGGCCGAGAACGCCATCCAGTGCGTGGCCGAGGGCACGGGCAAGAGCCTCGACAGCATTCAGGACATGCAGGACGGCACGATGAACCTGAGCCGCCGCAAGCAGATCAACTAAGAAAATTCGGGAGGATATCATGGCGGTCTTATCAAATCTCCAGCCGGAAAAGGTATTCTACTATTTTGAAAAGCTCTGCTCCGTTCCCCACGGCAGCGGAAATACGAAGCAAATCAGCGACCTGTGCGTCGGCTTTGCGAAGGAACTGGGCCTTAAATACCGTCAGGAGGCGTGCAACAACGTCATTATCTGGAAGAACGGCTCTTGCGGCTATGAAAACGCCGCGCCCATCATTTTGCAGGGCCATATCGACATGGTCTGCGCCAAAACCGAGGACTGCACCAAGGACATGACGCGCGACGGGCTCGACGTCATGACCGACGGCGAATGGGTCTGGGCGGATAAGACGTCGCTTGGCGGCGACAACGGCATCGCCGTTGCGATGATCCTCGCGATTTTATCCGACGAAACGCTCCCCCATCCCCCCATCGAGGCGGTCTTCACCGTCGACGAGGAGGTCGGTATGGACGGCGCGTTCGCGCTGGACTGCTCGGACTTGAAGGGCAAAAAGCTTTTGAACCTCGACTCTGAGGAAGAGGGCGTTTTCACCGTGTCCTGCGCGGGCGGCGTGCGCCTTGACTGCACGCTCGAACTCAAGCAGGAGCGTGCGGCGGATATGACCGGCTACCGCGTGACGATCTCGGGTCTCAAGGGCGGCCACTCCGGCATGAACATCAATCAGGGCCGTGGCAACGCCAACTGCCTGATGGCGCGCACGCTGTATAGCGCGATGGAGCGCTGCCCCTCGCTGCGCGTGCATGAGCTGACGGGCGGCGAGTTCGACAATGTCATCTGCCTGCGCGCCGACGCGCTTGCCGCAGTCTCCGCGGTTGATGCGCCCGCGTTCGAGGCGTTCATCAAGGAATTCGACGCAACGCTCAAAAATGAGTACGCCGTTACCGACGGTGGCATTTCCCTCGTGTGCGAAAAGGCTGACGTTCCGGTCGCATTCTCCGCAGCGGACACGTCGAGACTGCTGCATGTGCTCCTTGCCCTGCCGCAGGGCGTGCAGGAGATGAGCGCCGACTTCCCCGGTCTTGTGCAGACTTCTCTCAACCTCGGCGTGATGCGCACGGACGAGCACGGCGTGAAGTGCTCCTTCTCCGTCCGCTCCTGCATCGCCTCACAGAAGGATATGCTTATTCAGCGCGTGAAGGCCATCGTCGAATTCGGCGGCGGAACCGTGGGCGAGCGCAGCAACTATCCCGGCTGGCAATACGACCGCGATTCTGCCCTCCGCAAGGAGATCGAAGCGGTCTACCGCGACCTCACCGGCCGCGATGGGAAGATCGAAGCCACCCACGGCGGCCTTGAGTGCGGACTCTTCATCGAAAAGATCCCCGGCCTCGACGCGCTGTCCATGGGACCGGAGCTGCACGATGTGCATTCGGTGGAGGAGAGGCTGAACGTCGCCTCCACGGAGAGGGTTTACAAACTCGTTTGTGAAGTTCTCAGGAGAAGTAAATAAGTTCCCGCTACGCGGGAGCTGATGGTTTCCCCTGCACAGGGGAACGAAACAAAGGGGCCATTCTCTTTCGCGAAAGAGAATGGCCCCTTTGGAACCCCAAGAGAAAGGCTTTTGATTGGCAGTCTCAGGGTTGAATAACCTTTATGCCTCCGGAGTGGGAATGCCTGCGCGCGGCGTTGCCGCGTTAGCGTTGCTATACGACTTGGCCTACTTCTATTATTCGCTGCCGCTCTGCTGATCTTGTAGGAGTGCGGACTAATTTCCGCCTACCGGAGTACTCATCAATGCGGCGAGCGCAGCAATGCCGCATTCGGTAAGCAGTCTGCCGCCGGACAAACGTCACACGCGCCTCACGACAGTAAGGCGCGATTGCAAGACGTAGCGACTCGCAGAAGATTCATGGCGAAGCCATGTACACCGCACCCGATTCCGCAGGCTGAGCAGTTCTTCAAGCCCCAGACTGGCAATGTCGGGGGTCGAGGGGGGACGCCCCTCGTCTTTCTCTGGGGGATTCAAAGGGGGTATTCTCTTCGAAAAGAGAATGCCCCCTTTGGTGCCGCGGCGCGCACGCCGCTCTCCCTCCCGCGCTAGCGCGGGAAAAAGGATGCAGCGCTGCCGCGCTGCGATTGAATCCCCTGCGCCCTATAGGCGCAAAAAAGGAGCAGCCCTTTCGGACTGCATAAACTCCCCGCGCCCTTTGGGCGCGAAAAAAGCCGCGCTTGCGCGCGGCAATAAAAAAAGGAGCCTCTTTCGAGGCTCCTTTTTCAGTGGCATCAGCCATTATATCCAAAGAAATTATTGAAGAAATCCCAGGGATTGGAGTAGTAGCCGTTGCCGCCATTGCCGTAACCGCCGTTACCATTGTAGCTGTTGTCGGTGCTCTGGTCGGAATTGTTCGCTTCCGCCGATTCGGGAACAGCGTCGAAGGTGAGGGGGACTTCAATCGTTTCGCCGCCGCGGTACACGGTCAGCGTCACGGTGTCGCCCGCGCTGTAGCTCTTCTTGGCCGCGACGAGGTCTTCGTAGGACGTGATGTCGGTGTCGTCCATCTTCGTGATGACATCGCCGAGCTTGAGCCCCGCCTTGTCGGCGGCGCTGTCCGGGTCAACGGAGCAGACGAAGACGCCCTCGGTCACGTCGTAGCGGTACTGCTGCGCCATCTGCGCGGTCATCGTCTGCGGCGTGATGCCCATGTAGGCCTTGTTGGTCACATAGCCGTTGGTCATGATGTCCTTGACGAGCGACACGACGTCGTTGATGGGAATGGCAAAGCCGATGCCCTCCACGGTGGTGTTGGAGTAGCTCGAATACTTGGCGGACACGATGCCGATGACCTCACCGTAGCTGTTGAAGAGCGGGCCGCCGGAGTTGCCGGGGTTGATGGAGCAGTCGACCTGAATCATGTTAAAGGGCGTGCCGTCAACATTGATGGCGCGGTTGACGCAGGAGACGATGCCCTCGCTCATCGAGAACGTCAGCTCGCCGAGCGGGTTGCCGACAGCGGCGACGGATTCGCCGATGGCGACCTTGCTCGAATCGCCCAGCACCACGGGCGTCGCGCCCGTCACGTCGATCTTGAGAACGGCGATGTCGTAGTCCTCATCGCTGCCGATGACGGTCGCGTCATACGTTTCGCCGTTGTAGAGCGTCACCTTCACGCTGCTCGCACCGGAGATGACGTGGTGGTTCGTCAGGATGTAGCCGTCCTGCGTGATGAAAAAGCCCGTGCCGCTCGCCGCGGTCTCCACGGTCTGGCCGAAGTAGTTCGTGGTGGCGGAGACGTTGATCGAAACGACGCTGTTGACGTTCGAGGCGTAGACCTCCGACATCGACATCTGCGTCTTGCCGTCGACCTTGACGGTCTGCACCTGCGCGACCTCGCGGTCGCTGACCTGAACGCTCGTCTTGTTGACCTTGGTCGTCGCGCCGCTCACGCCTGCGCCGATGAAGCCGCCGACGAGCGCGCACACCAGCGCCAGCGCCACGATCTTGCCGGAAAGACCGCTGCCGCCCTTTTTCTTCGGGCTGCCGCCGGGATTCTTATCCCACGGGTCCTCGGCGTAGTTCTTCGTGTCGATCGGGGCGTTGGGGTTCTGCTCGTCGCCCTTGCGATAGCTGTAATGATACAGGTTGTTTTCGTCTTCGTACATGATGATGACCTCCTATGGACTGAGACCCTTGCTTGCAGCCTCTTTGCTTTCGATGGTGTTATCATAGGGCATATTTATGTATATTTCTTGAACGCTATTTGACGATTTCTTAAATTCCCGATGACTTTTTTAAGTTTCTGTGATAATCGCGCGATTCCCCTTGCGATTTATTTCCCGTCATACTAAAATGAAACGCGACTGAAGAAAAAGGAGGCGGCGCACATGCTTCGCATCGACAATCTGAAGCTCCCTGTGGGAGCAAAGGAAGACAAGCTGCGCGCGGCCTGCGCGCACGCGCTGCGCGTGAGCGAGGAGGCGCTCGTCTCTGTCAAGCTCCTGCGCCGCTCCATCGATGCGCGCGAGGGCGTGAAGCTCGTCTGCTCCTGCGCGGTCGAGGTCAAAAACGAATCCGGCGTTTTACGGCGCTGCAAGAATAAGAATGTGCAGCCCTACGCGCCGAAGAAATATACGCCGCCCGCGCCTGTTTCAGCGCCGGAGGTCTCCCCTGTCGTTATCGGCGCGGGGCCCGCGGGCCTTTTCTGCGCGCTGCTGCTGGCCCGCTGCGGCGCAAGACCCATTTTATTAGAGCGCGGGCGCGCGGTCGAGCAGCGAAAGCGCGATGTCGAGCACTTCTGGCGCACGGGCGAGCTTGATCTGACCTCGAACGTGCAATTTGGCGAAGGCGGCGCGGGCGCATTTTCCGACGGCAAGCTCAACACCGGAACAAAGGACCTGCGCCACGGCTATATTTTAGAGGAGTTCGTCCGCTTCGGCGCGAGCGAGGATATTTTAGTCGACGCCAAGCCTCATGTCGGCACCGACAAATTATATGTGGTGCTGCAAAATCTCCGCCGCGAGATCATCGATCGCGGCGGCGAGGTGAGGTTTTCCCACAAGGTTGTGGATATCGAGCAGAACAGCGGCAGCGTCACGGCGCTGCGCGTCTCCTCCCCCGAGGGGGACTATGTTCTCCCCGCGCGCCACGTTGTTCTCGCCCCCGGCCACAGCGCGCGCGATACGTTCGAAATGCTGCAAAAGCGCGGCGTGCCGATGGAGCCCAAGCCTTTTGCCGTCGGCGTGCGCATCGAGCACCGCCAGCGCGACATGGACTTAGCGCAATATAAGGAGGCGGCGGGCCGCTACGGCCTCCCACCCACGTCGTACAAGCTCTCCTGCCACACGGAAAAGGGGCGCGGCGTGTTCTCGTTCTGCGTCTGCCCCGGCGGCGAGGTCGTCGCCGCCGCGTCGGAGGAAAAGCGCGTCGTGACAAACGGCATGAGCGAATTCGCGCGCGACGGCGAGAACATCAACGGCGGACTTTTGGTCTCCGTTACGCCGGAGGATTTCCCGTCCGGCGATACCCTCGCGGGCGTCCAGTTCCAGCGCGAGCTGGAGGACGCGGCCTATCGCCTTGGCGGCGGGAATTACGCCGCCCCCGCCCAGCGGGTCGAAGATTTCCTCAAGCATCGTCCGTCAACGGGCGCGGGAAAGGTCGTCCCGACCTATCTTCCCTCCGTCCGCTGGTGCGACCTGCACGGCTGCCTCCCGCCCTTTGTGTGCGAGGCGCTCGAAGAGGGAATCCCGATGCTGGGGAAAAAGCTCAAGGGCTTCGATTCTCCCGACGCCGTTTTGACGGCGGTGGAGACGCGCTCTTCGTCGCCTGTGCGCATCGTGCGCGATAACAGTAGTTTTCAATCCGCCCTGCGCGGTCTATATCCCTGCGGCGAGGGCGCGGGCTACGCCGGCGGCATCATGAGTGCTGCGGCCGACGGCCTGCGCGTCGCAGAAATGATTTTGGAGGAATTGAACCATGAATGAAAAAATCGGCGTCATCATCGACTTCCTGACTCCGGCATACGAAAAGACGCTGCGCGACACCGCCGCGCGTTGCGGCTATGACATCGTCTTCTTCCCCTCGTCCAGGGCGGCGGAGGGCAATGTGGACGACTGCACGATCCTCTACGGTCATCCGTCCCAGCGCGTTATCGCGGGCGCACGCAATCTCAAGTGGTACGCGAGCTGCTGGGCGGGCGTGGACCGTTTCTGCCGCGACGACCTGTATCAGAATCCCGACTGCCTGCTGACAAACGCCTCGGGTGCTTACGGCACGACCATTGCCGAGCATTCTGTCATGGTCTCGCTGATGCTGCTGCGCCGCCAGATGGAATACACCGAGATCATCCGCGAGGGCGGCTGGCGCGTGCTCCCGGGCGGCATTCACTCGCTCCACGGCGCGCGCGTCACGTGCCTCGGCACGGGCGACATCGGCACGGAATTTGCCCGCCGCGTGCGCGCGTTCCATCCCGCGAGCCTGACCGGCGTCAGCCGCAGCGGCCGCGCGAACGCGGACTTTGACGCCGTTCATCCCGTCACGGAGCTCGATCAGCTCCTGCCCGAGACCGATCTTCTCTTCATGTCCCTCCCCTCGGTGAGCGACACGGTGAACATCCTGAACGCAGACCGCATGGCGTTGCTCCCGAAGGGCGCTTATGTCGTCAACGTCGGCCGCGGCACGGCCATCGATCAGGACGCGCTCATTGCAGCGCTGGATTCCGACCACCTCGCCGGTGCAGCGCTCGATGTCGTCGTGCCCGAACCGCTGCCTGCGGATCATCCGCTGCGCAAGGCCAAGAACCTCCTGCTCACGCCGCACGTCGCGGGCAACATGACGCTCGGCTACACCTGCGAGCGCAACGTGCAGCTCTTCTGCGAAAATCTGGAAAATTACGCCGCGGGCCGCCCGATGCATCACCTCGTCGACCGCAGAAAGGGCTATTAAACCGCGTCGCGTTCCGCCGCTTTGCGGCGGGCGCAGCACATAAAAAGGCAGCAATATGAAAAATTCCCGCATCAAAAACGGTATCATGCGCATTGTGCAGGGTATCATCATCGGCGCGGGCGCGATTTTGCCGGGCATCTCCGGCGGCGTGCTCGCAGTCGTATTCGGCATCTACCGCCCCGCGATGGAGCTGCTCACGCACCCCAGGCGCGCGCTTCAACGCTACTGGCGGATGCTGCTCGCCGTCGGCATCGGCTGGGCGATCGGCTTTTTGGGCGGCGGCAGCGTGATCCTTGCGCTGTTTCACCAGTCGGAAACCGTCGCCACGTGCCTCTTCATCGGGCTCATCCTCGGCACGCTGCCCGACCTCTGGCACGAGGCGGGTACGCAGGGGCGCGGCAACGGTTCGTACATCTCGCTGATCGTCAGCTTCCTCGCCCTGTTCGGCGCGCTGATGGCCGTCAAGTTCAGTTCATTTGCCGAGATGCCCGCAAACTTCTGGGGCTTTCTCTTCTGCGGCGTGCTGTGGGGCTTCAGCTTCATCATCCCGGGGATGACGTCGTCGTCCATCCTGATGGCGGTCGGCCTTCTCACGCCGCTGATCGACGGCATTGCGCAGCTTGATTTCACCGTGCTCGTCCCATGGGGGCTTGGCATGGTCGGCGTGATGGCGCTCTTTGCCCGTATCGTGAGCAGGCTCTTTGATACGCACTACTCGATCGCCTGTCACGCTGTCATCGGCATCGTGCTTGCCTCCACGCTCATCATCATTCCGACGGACTTTGCCTCGACAGCGGAGATGGTCTGGAGCGTCGCGTGCGCCATCCTCGGCGCGGTGCTCGCGTATTTTGGCAGCAAGCTCCAGCCGCAGGAAGACGCGGAGATTGAGGCGAAATAAAAGCAGATACAAAAAGCTGACGGTCAAAAGATCGTCAGCTTTTTACGGTATCATCATTTGTGAGCGCTTCGCTTTTGCGCTTGCGCTTGTAGTGGTACATCATCCGGTCGGCGCGTTTGATCGTATCCTCTACGCTGCCGAGCACCGGATTGAAGCACGCATAGCCGACCGACACGTGCGGCAGGTGCTCGTTTTTCACTCGCCGTGCCGTCAGCTCGCGCAGGAATTCCGAAAGATACTTTTCCGCCGCCGTGTCGGAGATTTGTGCGATGACGCAGAATTCGTCGCCGCCGATGCGGTAGCAGTAGCCGACCTTAGAGAACACGGCGTAGATCGTGCTGCCGACCTCGGCAAGCACCGCGTCGCCCACGCCATGGCCAAAGGTGTCGTTGACGGACTTGAACTCGTCCACGTCGAAATAGTAGATGACTGCGTGCCCGCGCAACGAGGCGAGACGGCTCTCATAGCTGCGGCGGTTCAGAAGACGAGTCAGCGTGTCGATTTTCTGCGTGAGCTCGGAATACAGGATGTAAACCATCAGAACATCGACCGCTGAGCACGCCCACATGATGTGCACTCCGGCACCGTACTGGAGGAACAGCCCACAGAAGAAAAAGACCGGCAGGATGATAACGAGCGCCCGATACAGGCCATAATGGTGCGAACTCTCGCTCAGCAGCTGACCAATGAACAGCAGAACGCCGCTGGCATAGGCCAGCACGTAGACCCAGTAAAACGTTTCGTGATGATAGACGTTTTGTGCGTCGACCGAGAAGATGAAGCCGAAGAAAGCCGACAGCACCTCGAGCCCCGCGTGGACGCCGATGAGGGTATAAATGAGCTTTTTATGCTTGAGCGGCGTCATCAGGTCGCTGCAGAGCACCGTGATGATCGGCGCTGTGGACAGCTCGATGGTCTTAACGAGGATGTGCAGCGTCCGCAGCGACGGGTCGGCTCCGTCCATCCAAACGCCGAACCATTCCGATACCATGCATGCGATCACCAGTACGGAGATCGTGTAAACCGTCTGCTTTTTGTCATGCTCCATCAGATCATTGCCGCTCACGAGCATGTCCATGATAATCATAATAAAGACCGAAAGGAAGATGGTAGCCGAGTAGAAATCAAACATGGCGCGAACCTTCCTTTCTGATAGTTATTTTCTTACTATATCACAGTTGAGAAAAACTGCAACTAAAAAACGTCGAATCCTGTCGTTTTCCCAAAATTCACACAGAATCTGCCAGCAATTCGCTGTACTGCGCAAGGCTCTGCGTGGCGAGTTGCTGCATCGTCGACCAGTCCGCCGCGCCCGCACTTCCCTGCACCGCCACGGTGCGAAAACCTGCGTCCTTCGCGTTTTGGATCGCTGCAAGCGAGCCGGAAAAGACGATCGTATCGTCCTTTTGCGAGTGCAGGCGCTTCATCGCGCGCTCGAACATCGTGCCGCTGTCCGCCTTGCAGAGCGCGACGGATTCTGTCAGCACGAAGCGGAAATAAGAGTTAAGCCCCGCCTTTTCGAGCGCTTTTTGCGCGTCCTCCGCGCTGAGCGCCGTCACCGCGCCGAGCCACACGCCCTCCATCTTAAAAAGTGAAAGCGCCTTGTCGAGTCCCTCGCGCGCCGCGCCGTCGGGGGTGAAGAGGGTATCGCCCAGTGTAAAGATTGCGCTTTGCAGCCGCATATTCGGTTCCTCCTGCGTTTGAATGATGATTGCCTCTTATTATAATGCGCCCCGCCGTCATTTGCAATCGCGACGAAGAAGAATATCCTATGCAGCACGGTTCTGTATAAATTTGCGAATACATTCACAAAAGGAGGTGAAAGACGGGGGCTTGACGCACTGCTTTGTGAAAAATGATGAACAAAAATACAGATTCAACGCTGAAATTTGGCATGATTAGGTATGAATATTCTCTTGACTATGTATTTTTATTGAGTTACACTAAACTCATCAACTTTCCGCCGCTGTGTGTGGCGGCATAAGACCACTCTGGAGGACGAAAACCATGAAACATTATCCAAACTCTGTCAGCAAAGCGCTCGCGCTGCTGATGGCCCTGGTAATGACGCTCTCGCTCGCGGTCACGTCCGCGTTTGCCGTCAGCTACCAGGACATGAACCCCAAGGACGATGCGCTGCTGGGAACGAAATTCCCGGTCGACGCGACCATCACCCTTGTCACCGATGAAAACGGCAAGGACGTGTCCCTCTCCATCCCCGTGTCTGGCATGACGAAGGATGCGCTCGCCGCGGCCGTCAGCACCGGTACCGTTTCGCTCTCGCTCGAGCGCGACGATTCCCGCCCCTATGTCAACGAGGAGCTGTTCCCCTACGCTTACGCGGGCGGGGATCTTGACAGCTGGATGACCGAGGGCAAGGACGAGCACCAGTTCACAGACATCAAGCTGACGGCGAATGAGAAAAACGGCAAGGCCGTGCTCGACGTGAGCTTCCATGTGAACAACTACTTTTATTCCACCAACCGCAGAACCGGCGTGACGACGCCCGATTACAGCGTGCCCCATGTGAACGGCGGCTACTACATCGACCTTTGCGGCTACTTTGACCTGACGGCCAAAAACAGCGGCAAGGCGATCGGCTCCGCACCTGTCAAGGTTGCGCCGTATGAGAACTTCAACACCATGTGGGAGATCTACAAGGAGCTCGATACGATCGTGGCGAACGGCACAAAGAACGGCCTCTATGTGGAAAGATTCTCCATGGGCCAGTCCACCGCGGGCCGTGATATGCCCTACCTGATCGTGGCTGACAGCAAGGCGAGCGTGAGCAAGTGGCTCGCCCTGACCGAGCAGGCCGAGACCGATCCCGACGCCGTGCTCGCCCAGATCAAGTCCGGCGCGCTCGACGAGATCCGCGTGCCCGTGATGTATTCCAACATCCACTCCAACGAGGTCGCCGCCACCGACGGCGTGCTCGACTTCGCCAAGATGATCACGAGCGAAAAGACCATCGACTACAAGATGCTCACCGGCTTCACCGCCGCGGGCGAAAAAGAGCTCAAGGAAGAGATGGGCCCTGTGGGCGCGGAGGGCAGCGTCGCCATCCCCGACCTCGTCAAGGATAAGGCCAGCTACTTAGGTTACCTGACGGTCGATAACAACGGCAAGTCCGGCAAGGTCGACCTTGAAGAGTATTACACCGTCGAAAATAAGAGCGTGAACGTCAAGGACGAGCTTTTGTCCGACGTGTTCTTCATCCTCGTCCCCGAGGAGAATGTCGACGGACGTACCTATCTGACGAGACACTCCACCAACGGCTACGACCTCAACCGCGACAACTCCTTCCAGACCACGAGCGAGACGGCCAACATGCAGCAGCTGATCGGCACGTTCAACCCCATGTCGCTCGCCGAGTTCCACGGCCGCGTGCAGGCCTTCCAGTGCGAGCCCTGCGATCCCCCGCACGAGCCGAACTTTGAATACGACCTGCTCGCCGACCACCTCATCACCGGCGGCGAGGCGCTGGGCATTGCGGCAGTCGCCAACAACGACGGCTACAACAGCTATGTGATCCCTCAGCGCGATTACCTGAGCTACACCGGCAGCGGCACCGAGACCTACTGGGAAGACCCGTGGGACGATATGTCCACGAGCTACACTCCCCAGTTTGCCATGCTGCAGGGCACCGTTGCCTATACCGTTGAGCTGCCCGCCTACAACGACGATACCGCTCAGGCAGCGCAGTATGGTATCCTCGGCAACGCCGCCTATGTTGCCGCGGAGAAGCTTTCCTATCTCGAATCCCAGGTCACCATCTTCCAGCGCGGCGTGAAGAACTTTAACTCCGATGCCTTTGAGCTGGTCGGCCAGTGGCTGTGCGACCAGAACGACGTCGAGGGCGCGGAGATGGACGTCTTCCGTCCCGAGTACAACGGCACGGGCCAGAACGGCAACTTCTATCCCGAGTGCTACATCATCCCGCTTGACGGCGAGAACCAGACCAACCTCCAGGCCGCCTCCGACATGATGGAGTGGCTCACGAGAAACGACGTCAAGGTCAACGTGACTGAAAAGGAATTCACCTATGACGGCGTTACCTACCCCGCCGGTACGATGATCGTCTCGATGTATCAGGCCAAGCGTTCTGTCGCCAACGGCGCGCTGTATGACGGCACGCTGATCAACAACTGGACGATCCTCTACTCCGAGGGCATCACCTCCTTCAATGAAACGCGCGGCTTCGACATGGTCACCGTGGCCGAGCCCGCCGCCTACAAGAGCATCTCCGCCGTCTGCGGCGACGCGATGGATCACGACGACGCGCTCGCTTACACCAAGGCGCTGACCTCCTACTTCACCGGCGACAAGAATAAGGACGTCATCCTCTCCAACGCCTCTGAAGACTCCACCGCCGCCGTCAACGAACTTCTCAAGGCCGGCAAGACCGTCGGCATGGTCACGAGCGGTGACCACATGGGCGATTTCATCTGCTCCTACGCCGACTATCAGACCGTCGCGGGCAAGTATCTGCTCTCTGCCGCGGGCGTCGACAAGACGAGCGTGAAGGCGAAGATCATCACCAAGTCCCCGACCGTCTACATCTCCGGCACGCCCGCTGAAAGCGAGAAGGGATTTGTCTACACGCCGCAGATCAGCCAGAGCGCCGGCTGGAACTACGACACCGCCGCGATGAACCTCATGGGCTTCACCACGACCTCCGACGTGACCAAGGCGGACGCCGCCGCAGGTGCGACGAAGCTCGACGCCGCCGCAAAGACCGCCGTGAAAAACGGCCTGCCGTACATCGGTTACAGCTATTCCGCAGCGTCCTCCGCCTCTGACCTCATCGCTGGCGTGGAATACACCGAGCTGGACGGCGCGATGGACTGCCTGACCCCCGTTGTCTATCCCAACAAGACCCTTGTGAACGCGAGCTACATTGCTGACGGCGACGATATCCTCTATGCCTACGGCCTCGGCTTCTTCTCCAAGGTCCCCGCCTCCGCGACGGTCCTCGTCAAGAGCGATAAGACCAAGACGCCCACCGAGGGCTTCATCCCCACGAACACTGCCGAGCGCGCCGCGGGCTTCAAGGCCTACATGAACGGCGGCGTGCAGGGCTTTGCCTACAAGGAAAACGGCATGAACGTTGTCCTCTTTGCAAACTCCCTGACCAACAAGGTCCACCAGAGAGACGAGTATGCGTACCTCAGCAACTTCCTCTTCTCCTCTGTCCTGAGCGACAAGAACTATGACGGCTCCGCGTCGCTTCCCTTTACCGATGTCGCCGACGACGCCTACTATGCCGACGCCGTCCAGTGGGCCGTTGCGAAGAACATCACCTCCGGCGCGACCGCCACGACCTTTGCGCCGAACGCGAGCTGCACGCGCGGCCAGATGGTCACCTTCCTGTGGAGAGCCAACGGCAGCCCCGAGCCGAAGTCCACGGCCACGTCCTTCACCGACGTGAAGAGCGGCGCGTATTACGAAAAGGCCGTTGCGTGGGCGGTGGAAAACAACGTGACCACCGGCACGAGCAGCACGACCTTCTCCCCGGATGCTTCCGTCACGCGCGCACAGGCCGTCACCTTCCAGTGGAGAGCGGCCGGCGCACCGGCGGCTGAGGGCACGAACGCCTTTGCCGATGTGAGCGCGAGCGCCTTGCAGTGGGCCGTCAACGCGGGCGTGACCACCGGCACGAGCGACACCACCTTCTCCCCGAACAGCAACTGCCTGCGTGCGCAGATTGTTTCCTTCCTCTACCGCGCCGCCAAGTAAGCGGCCACACAAAAAATACGCTGCGGAGCAATCCGCAGCGTATTTTTTGTTCCGCAGCTTGCACAGGGCGATCAGTTCCTGTGGAAAAGGAGCGAAAATCTTTCCGTCCCGCCTGTTGACATAGGGGACATCGCAGACTATAATACTTCAAAAATGAACAGTTCAAAAAAAGAAAGAAGGAAGGGCATGAACCGAAGCATATCGATCTCCCGAAAGATCGCTCTGGCCTACAGCGAAGTGTGCAAGCCGCTCTGCAAGGAGCTGGGCCTGCCGCAGACGGCCTTCGACATCCTGATGTTCCTGGGGAACAACCCGGACTATAAAACGGCCAGCGAGATCGTGGAGATCCGCCGCCTCAAGGCAAATCTCGTGTCGGTCAATGTGGAAAAGCTCGTGCAGGAGGGTTATCTCACGCGCTGCGCGGTGGCGGGCGACCGGCGGAAGACGGAACTTCTCTGCACCGAAAAGGCAGCGCCCATCCTCGCGCGCGGGCGGCAGCTCCAGAAGGATTTTTCCGAGAACCTCTTTGCAGGCATGGACGAAGCGCGGCGGGAAGCCTTCGCCGCGGCGCTCGCGGAGATCGAAAGCAATCTTGATGCAATTCTGGAGGCAAACGAACCATGAGTATCCTGACAAGCGTTCTGGTCACATTTTTTGCGGGCATGGGCGCGGGGCTCGGCACCGGCTTTGCCGGGATGAGTGCCGCCGCAGTCATCAGCCCCATGCTGATCACCTTTCTGGGCGTTGAGCCCTACATGGCCGTGGGCATCGCGCTCTCGTCCGATGTGCTCGCGAGCGCCGTCTCGGCCTACACCTACCACAAAAACAAGAATCTCGACATCAAAAACGGCCTCATCATGATGGCGAGCGTGCTGCTCTTCACCGTCATCGGCAGCTACGCGGCAAGCCTCGTCCCCTCGGCGACGATGGGCGGCTTCTCCGTCTTCATGACGTTCCTGCTGGGCGTCAAATTCATCCTGCGCCCCGTGATGACCACGAAGGAAACGATGGCGCAGGTGGACGCGAAAAAGCGCGCGGTGCAGTCGCTCGTCTGCGGCGCGATGATCGGCATGATCTGCGGCTTCATCGGCGCGGGCGGCGGCATGATGATGCTGCTCATCCTCACGAGCGTCATGGGCTACGAGCTGAAAACAGCCGTCGGCACGAGCGTTTTCATCATGACCTTCACCGCCCTGACCGGCGCCGTTTCCCACTTTGCCATCGGGGGATTGCCGGATACGCTCACATGGGCGCTGTGCGTCGTTTTCACGCTCCTCTGGGCGCGTATCGCCGCAGTCTTTGCCAACCGTGCGCAGCCCAAGACCCTCAACCGCGCCACGGGCGTGGTGCTCGTGGTGCTGGGCATTGCCGTGATGGGCTTTCAGCTGCTTGCGTGAAAATGCGCCCCTTTGACGGACACTTCGATTTTCTTCGCCATCACAAGACCTCCTGCGTCCCTTCGTTTTTGATGGGAAGGCAGGAGGTCTTCTCTTTTGCCGAAAACAAGAAAAAACCCTTGAAATCATACGATTTCAAGGGTTTTGGTGGAGACTGCTGGACTCGAACCAGTGACCTCCTGCGTGTGAAGCAGGCGCTCTAACCAGCTGAGCTAAGCCTCCAAGTTGGTGACCCGTACGGGATTCGAACCCATGTTACAGCCGTGAAAGGGCCGTGTCTTAACCACTTGACCAACGGGCCATATGAGACACGGGATGCTTTCGCATCCCGTGCTACATGGTAGCGGCACCTGGATTTGAACCGGGGACACTGCGGGTATGAACCGCATGCTCTAGCCAGCTGAGCTATGCCGCCAAATATTCCTGCTCGACAGGACAGAAGCTACTATACCAAATAAGATAGCCTTTTGTCAATAGTTTGTCCGAAAATTTTTGTGATTTTCCAAAATCGGGGAGAGGGGCGCGCCCTCTCCCCTGCTTTTCATCAGCAAACGACGTTTTTCCCCTCCGACCAGACGGAGACGATGTTGTGCCGGTGCATCATGTAGATCGCGCGCTCGAAGCGCTCGCGCACCGAGAGCGGATGCGCGGCCTCGGTAAAGTCGGAGTCGTCGACGACAATGGCGTGGATATAGTCGCCGGGGACAAATCCGCCGTGCCCGCCGAAATACTCGTGTCCTGCGCTGGAGCCGAGGTAGTAGCCCTCCTCGACGGTCAGAAATTCGTCCTTTCCGTCGCTCTGCATGTGGCGGAACTTCGACGCGCGGATGGACATGGTGATGACCTTGTTCATCGCCAGCAGCGCGCCGCCCGCAATGTCGGACCCGAGCGTGACGAGGTTGCCCTCGCGCAGCAGCGTCCGCACGGGCGCGACGCCCGAGCAGATGTTGATATTCGACCCCGCACAGTGCGCCGTGACGACGCCGTGCTCGCGCATGGCCTCGCGCTCGCGCTCGTCGGAGTGGACGCAGTGCGCCATGACGGTATGGTCCTTCCACAGCCCCGCGCGGTCGTAGCTCTCCCAATATTGCGCGCAGTCGGGGCAGAGCTCTTTGACCCACGCGATCTCACCCTTATTTTCAGACAGGTGCGATTGGACGTACAGCCCGCGCTCCGCGGCGAGCTTGCCGAGCCAGCTCATCAGCTCGTCGGTGCACGATGGGGTGAAGCGCGGCGTCAGGATGGGCTTGACGGTCTGGAAGCGCCCGCACGCGTCCAGCCAGCGCAGCGTTTCGCTCTTGGACTGCTCGGTCGTCTCCTGAAGCTCGGGGCTGCCGTTGCGGTCCATGTTGACCTTGCCGACATAGCCCGTGACGCCCGCCTTTTCGAGCTCTTCCATCAAAATGAGCGTCGCGTCCGTGTGGAGGGAGGAAAACATGCAAACGCGCGTCGTGCCGCTCGTGATGAGGTCGCTCGCGAGCTTTTTGTAAATGCGGCGGGCGTAGTCGCTGTCTTCAAAGCGCGCCTCGGTCTTGAACGTGTAGGTGTTGAGCCAGTCGATCAGCGGCAGGTCCATGCCCATGCCGAGCATGGGGTACTGCGGCGCGTGCAGGTGCATGTCGACAAAAGACGGCATGATGAGGCTATCACCGTAGTCGATGACTTCCGCGTCGGCGTTCTGCGGCACGGCCTTTTCAACGCTTTGGATGCTGCCGTCGTCATGCAGGACGAGGCAGCCGTGCTCGATGATCTCGAGCTTGCCGAGCGCCGGTGCGGAAACGAGATTGCCCTTGAGGATCTTCATATCAGTCACTCCTGTTTTAGCTTTGTGCAAAAGAAAAAGCGCCCCGCCCGGGGACTTCTCCCCCGGCTGAGCACCCATAGCAGAGCCTTTCGGCGGCTCCGTAGAAACTTTCGCGCCATGTAAGCGAAACTATATGAGTTTTTCTCCGCTGCCATCACCATACCACGCGAAAGCGAAAATTGCAAGCGAAAAGCGGCGGGCGCGCTATGTCATATCGGCGCGGGTGCGCACATAGGATTGTCCCAAGAGGTGAATCACGATGCAAAAGAAACGGACAGGACGGATGCTGTGTTCGCTCGCGCTCTCGGCGGTGACGCTCTGGGGCGTGAGCGTCACGGCGCCGGCGAAGGACGCGCGCGATGCGCTCCGCTCGCTCAAGGACGAGACGCTGGGCGTGATGCTGCTGAGATATGAGCGCGGCGACGGCGGGGAGGACTTTCTCAGCCTGCGAACGTCGCTCGCGCTGCACGCGACGCCGCTTCTGCGCGAGGGCGAGGAGAACATTGCGCAGGCATGGTCGACAGAGCTTGAGCAAAAGCCCGATGACAGCGCGGACGAAACGGGCGACGCGCAGGACAGTGAGGGCACGGTGCTCACGCAGGAGGAGACACCGGACGAGATCGCCGTGACGGAAAACGGCTCGCCGGCCCGCACGCTCAAGGCGTCCGACCCCTCGGGCTATACGGTATTCGGCAATGTGTACATCAACAACGGCTCGGATGCCGCGCTCGACGCCTCGATGCTCTCGGGCGATTATGCAGCAAAGCTCGGTGCGGAGGGGCCGCAGGTGCTCATCATCCACACCCACGGCTCGGAGAGCTACACCATGCCGCCGGGGCAGGAATACAACGTGTCCGACACGTTCCGCACGCTGGACACGAACTGCAACATGATCCGCATCGGCGACGAAATGGCGCAGGTGCTGACCGACGCGGGCATCAGCGTCGTGCACGACCGCTCGCTCTACGACTATCCGAGCTATTCGGGCGCGTACAACCGCTCGCTCGCGTCGATCGAGAGCTATCTGCAAAAGTACCCCTCGATCTCGTTCGTGCTCGATGTGCACCGCGACGCGGTGCAGGACGCGAACGGCCAGCAGTTCAAGCTGCTGTGCGGCGAAGATAAAAACGCCGCACAGCTCGAATTCGTCATCGGGTCGAACGGCGGAGGCCTGAGCCACGACCTCTGGCGCGAGAACTTAAAGCTCGCCTGCGCCGTGCAGGAAACGCTGTACAAAGACTATCCGACCCTCATGCGCCCCGTCACCGTGCGCAACTCCCGCTACAACCAGCACATGACGACGGGCTCGCTTCTCGTCGAGGTCGGCACGGCGGGCAATTCGCTCGAAGAAGCCGTTAACGCCGCGCGGCTTTTTGCCGCGGGCTTTGCCAAAACGATACAAAACGGGACGTAACGGCGCTCTCGCCGCCAAAATAGACGGAAAGAGGCAAAAAAAGCACAAATTCTTGTCAAAGTTGCCGTGTTGCATTCTGCACAAAAATCCTGTTAAATGGAAGTTACCATTTCAATCGAAAAATTTCGTCAGAAATTATTTTTTCAGGAGGGGTAATTCCATGGAGCTTCTTCAGGAGCGCATCCGCCGCGAGGGCAGAGTCCTGCCCGGCAACATCGTCAAGGTCGACGGTTTCCTCAACCACCGCGTCGACACCCGTCTGCTCGAGGACATTGCGGACGAGTTCGCCAAGTATTTCGACACCAGCAAGATCACTGTCGTTCTGACGGCGGAGGCCAGCGGTATCGCGCTTGCGACCATCTGCGCGCAGAAGTACGGCGTCCCGATGCTCTTTGCCAAGAAGGCCAAGAGCGACAACATCGAAAGCGGCCTGTACCAGAGCGAGGTCTTCTCCTACACCTACAAGAAGAGAGTCACGCTGCTCGTCTCTCAGGAGTGGCTGAACGCGGACGACCACGTGCTCATCATCGACGACTTCATGGCCAACGGCTTCGCCGTGCAGGGCCTTGTCGATATCGTCAACGAGGCGGGCGCGAAGCTCGAAGGCATCGGCATCGCCGTGGAAAAGGGCTTCCAGGGCGGCGGTGACCGCTTCCGCGCGAGCGGTATCCCCTACAAGGCACTCGCCGTCATCGAAAAGGCGGACGAGAACGGATTT
>ERZ780177.1425-NODE-1425-length-22793-cov-4.556425_pt1 | contig 22793 bp, 15 predicted proteins | sample MGYA00510973_ERZ780177 | MGnify/ENA primary metagenome ERZ780177 (study PRJEB29588, sample SAMEA2144396) | human gut metagenome | biome: human gut; feature: human-associated habitat; material: faeces | place: Denmark | collected 2008/2010 ...
CAAAATAGCCACAATCAGCGGACCTCCGGCCAAACCGAGCTTCACAGGCGTGGGCACGCCTGGGAAAGCAAACGGAATACTTCCGAATATGATACCCACCAGAATGCCGACAAAAATCGTCACCAAATTGGGATGATCCAAACGTTTCACGGAATTACCCATCAGGCTCGCCACACGGTCGACTGCATCTTCCGGCCCGACTACGACAATCTTGTCGCCCACCTGCATGCGCAAGTTACGGTCGGCAAAAAGGTTCATTCCGGAACGGGAAATGCGCGTCACATTCACCCCATAGACAGAACTGAAATGCAACTGCCCGAAAGTCTTGCCGTTCATCTTAGGTTGAGTTACCACAATGCTCTTCGATACCATCGGCATGTCCTGCATATCCCAGTCGATATATTCTTCCGGTCCGATAAAAGCACGGACAGCTTCCGCATCGTCTTCGGCACATGTAATGAACAAGTGATCGCCCAAATAAAACTTCGTATCCTTGGTCGGGATACTTACGTGACCTTCATGCAAGGCACGCGAACAAACATAATTGCGTCCCAAGAAATCACGCACTTGCAGAAGCGTCTTTTCATGCAGGGCTGTGTTCGTGACCTTCAAGGTCATTTTGTGCGGTTTGGCATGCGGATTTTCCGCCTGTTGCGCCAATATACGATCCTCTTCATCTTTCAACACAATTCCGCAGATATAACGAATAGAAATGGTTGCAGCAATAATACCTACCACTCCGAGGGGATAGGCGCAAGCATATCCCGAAGCTATCTGAGGAACTGCCTGAGCGTTGGCAAACACTTGGGTCAGAGCTTCCGTCGCGGCACCTAACCCCGGTGTATTCGTCACCGCACCGCAAAGCACACCCACCATCATCGGCAAATTGCGTGGATCGTTCGTGTCGAACACACAATAATACAGCACCAACATCACCAGGATGTTCAGTGCCACGATACCACAAGCCAACAGATTCAACGTCACACCACCTTTCTTGAAGGACTCGAAGAACCCCGGCCCCACCTGCAAGCCGATACAATACACAAACAGTATCAAACCGAAATCCTGCAAGAAATTCAACGTGGAGACAGGACCGGTAAATCCGAAATGTCCGGCCAGAATACCTGCAAACAACACGAACGTCACTCCCAATGAGATGCCGAAAAATTTAATTTTTCCCAAATAGACTCCCAAAGAAATTACCGCCGTGTACAACAAGACGATATGGGCAATGGAATTTGAATCAAACAGCAATTGCTCTAACCAATTCATCGCTTTACTTTAATTTTATAAATAAATGATTTTTTAATTCTTCCAATTCGTCGGCAAAAGTACTCAAAAAAAGGACACCAACTGAGTTTTTCCACCTTATTTTTTTGTGCTTCTACAAAAGTTTTGTTACTTTTGCTCGATTGATAAAATTCTTTTTAACAGTATAGCTATGGCAGATAGTAAAGAAAAGCTTTTCTCTGACTTCATTGCACCTACGCGACAAGAATGGCTCGACAAAATCAACGTCGACCTCAAAGGTGCGGATTATCAGAAAAAAATGGTCTGGAGAACCAATGAAGGGTTCAGCGCAGAGCCGTTTTACCGAAAAGAAGATTTGGAAGGCATGGCGCAGACCGATGCGCTTCCCGGCGAATTTCCCTACCTGAGAGGGAACAAAAAGGACAATAACCGTTGGTATGTCCGCCAAAACATCCGAGTAACCGACCCTAAAGAGGCGAACGAAAAGGCACTCGACCTTCTGAACAAGGGAGTCACATCATTAGGATTTAAAGTTCCGGCCAAAGAACTGAATGCCACGTTCATCTCCACTTTGCTGGAAGGCATTAAAGCTGATGCAGTGGAACTGAATTTCAGTACGTGTCAAGGTCATACCGTGGAATTAGCCCGTCTCCTGACGGCATACTACGATGGAAAAGGATATGACCGCACCGCATTGGTAGGTAGCATCGACTTCGACCCGATGCAGAAGATTTTGACCAAAGGTAAGGATACGACCGCCCTGCTGAACAAACTGGCGGAACTGGTCAATATTCTCGCACCCTTCCCCAAAATGCGTTGCATTTGTATCAATGCCGACACGCTTTGCAACGCCGGCGCCTATATCTATCAGGAACTGGGCTACGCCCTGGCATGGGGGAACGAATACCTCAACCTGATGGTGGAGGCCGGTATCCCGGCAGCCCTCGCCGCCAAGAAAATCAAATTCAACTTCGGCATCAGCGGTGTCTATTTCATGGAAATCGCGAAGTTCCGCGCCGCACGCATGATGTGGGCCCAGATCGTGAAGCAGTACAATCCGGTTTGTCCGCGCGAAGACTGCACCAACACGGGTGAGGATAAGTCCTGCAACTGTGCTTGTAAAATGTATGTCAATGCGACCACTTCCACTTACAACATGACGGTGTTCGACAGCTACGTGAACATGCTGCGCACGCAGACTGAAGCGATGAGTGCCGCACTGGCCAACGTGGACGCTATCGTGGTGACTCCGTTCGACGCTCCTTACGAGGTTCCGACCGATTTTGCCGAACGTATCGCCCGCAACCAGCAGTTGTTGTTGCAGGAAGAAAGCCATTTCGACAAAATAGTAGACGTGGCCGGTGGTTCATATTTCATCGAAACGCTCACCCGTTCGCTGGCAGAAGGAGCTTGGAAACTGTTCCTTGCCGTGGAAGAAGAGGGTGGATTCCTCGCAGCCGCCAAGGCTGGCAGCATCCAAAAGGCCGTGAACGACACCAACGCCAAGCGCCATGCCAACGCAGGCAAGCGTAAGGAGTTCCTACTCGGTACGAACCAATTCCCCAACTTCAACGAAAAGAGCGAAGGGAAAGCCCCGTTGGCAGCCACATGCTGTTGCCACAGCCACGGCGACAGTTGCGAAAAGCCGTTCGCCAAACTGGAAACAAGCCGTCTGGCTGCCGATTTCGAGGCATTGCGCCTACAGACGGAACAAGCCGAAAAACAGCCGGTGGCCTTCATGCTCACCATAGGCAACTTGGCCATGCGGCAGGCACGCGCCCAGTTCAGTTGTAACTTCTTGGCTTGCGCAGGCTACAAGGTGATAGACAATTTAGGTTTCCCAACCGTGGAAGAAGGCGTGGAAGCCGCCATGAAGGCAGGTGCCGACATCGTGGTGCTTTGCTCTAGCGATGACGAATACGCCGAATATGCCATCCCGGCTTTCAAAGCCGTGGACGGCCGTGCCATGTTTGTCGTGGCCGGTGCTCCGGCCTGCATGGAGGACTTGAAAGCCGCAGGTATCGAGAATTTCATCCACGTCCGTGTAGACCAACTCCAGACACTGAAAGAGTATAACGCAAAATTGGGAATCAAATGAGACAGAATTTTAAAGACATAAACATATTCTCCGGTTTCGGCCAAAAGAACGGCCAGGACTGGCAAAAAGAAAACGGTATCACCGCCAACTGGAAAACGCCCGAACAGATTGACATCCAGCCGGTGTACACCCAAGAGGATTTGGAAGGAATGGAGCATTTGGACTTTGCAGCCGGTATACCTCCGTTCCTGCGCGGCCCGTACAGCACGATGTACGTGATGCGTCCGTGGACCATCCGTCAGTACGCCGGATTCTCGACCGCCGAGGAGTCCAACGCATTCTACCGCCGCAACCTCGCCGCCGGACAGAAAGGTCTGTCGGTGGCCTTCGACCTGGCAACGCACCGCGGTTACGACGCCGATCACCCGCGCGTGGTGGGCGACGTGGGCAAGGCCGGCGTGTCGATCTGCTCGGTGGAGGACATGAAGGTGCTCTTCAACGGCATTCCGCTCGACCGGATGTCGGTGTCGATGACCATGAACGGCGCCGTGCTGCCGATCCTGGCCTTCTACATCGTGACGGGCCTGGAGCAGGGCTGCACGCTCGACCAGCTGGCCGGTACGATCCAAAACGACATCCTCAAGGAGTTCATGGTGCGCAACACCTATATATATCCGCCCGAGTTCTCGATGCGGATCATCGCCGACATCTTCGAGTACACCTCGAAGAACATGCCCAAGTTCAACTCAATCTCGATTTCGGGTTACCACATGCAGGAGGCGGGCGCCACGAACGACATCGAGCTGGCCTACACGCTGGCCGACGGTCTGGAGTACCTGCGCGCAGGTATCAATGCCGGCATGTCGGTCGACGCCTTCGCACCGCGCCTGTCGTTCTTCTGGGCCATCGGCATGAACCACTTCATGGAGATCGCCAAGATGCGCGCCGCGCGTATGCTGTGGGCCAAGATCGTTAAACAGTTCAACCCCAAGAACCCCAAGTCGCTGGCGCTGCGCACCCACTCGCAGACCTCGGGCTGGTCGCTCACCGAGCAGGACCCGTTCAACAACGTGGCCCGCACGGCCATCGAGGCCATGGGCGCCGCGCTGGGACACACCCAGTCGCTGCACACCAACGCCTTGGACGAGGCGATCGCCCTGCCGACCGACTTCTCGGCGCGTATTGCGCGTAACACGCAGATCTACATTCAGGAGGAGACCAACATCTGCCGCGAGGTCGACCCGTGGGCAGGTTCCTACTACATCGAGACGCTGACCAACGAGATCGCCCACAAAGCCTGGGAGCGCATCGAGGAGGTCGAGAAGCTGGGCGGTATGGCCAAGGCCATCGAGACCGGCATTCCGAAGATGCGCATCGAGGAGGCGTCGGCCCGCAAGCAGGCCCGCATCGACTCCGGCGAGGAGAAGATCATCGGCATCAACGAATACCGTCTGGAGAAGGAGGCCCCGATCGACATTCTCGCCGTGGACAACACGGCCGTGCGCGAGAGCCAGATCAAGCGGCTCAAGGAGCTGCGCGCCAACCGCGACGAAGCTGCCGTGAAGAAGGCGCTGGCCGCCATCACCGAGTGCGTGAAGACCAAGCAGGGCAACCTGCTCGAACTGGCCGTCGAGGCCGCCAAGGTCCGCGCCTCGCTGGGCGAAATCTCCGACGCCTGCGAAGTGGTCGTAGGCCGCTACAAAGCTGTTATCCGTTCCATTTCAGGTGTATACTCTTCAGAAGTGAAAAACGACAAATCCTTCGAGCGCGCCAAGGAGCTGTGCGCCGAATTCGCCAAGAAAGAGGGCCGTCAGCCGCGCGTGATGATCGCCAAGCTCGGCCAGGACGGACACGACCGCGGCGCCAAGGTGGTCGCTACGGGTTATGCCGACATCGGCTTCGACGTCGACATGGGTCCGCTGTTCCAGACTCCGGAGGAGGCCGCCAAGCAGGCCGTCGAAAACGACGTACACGTAGTCGGCGTATCGTCGCTGGCCGCCGGCCACTTGACGCTCGTGCCGCAGATCATCGCCGAGTTGAAGAAGCTGGGCCGCGAGGACATCATCGTCATCGTCGGCGGCGTGATCCCCGCGCAGGACTACGATGAACTCTACCGCGACGGCGCCGCCGCCATCTTCGGCCCCGGTACGCCGATCGCCACGGCAGCCATCAAGATCCTCGAAATCCTGCTCGCCGAGTAAATTCCCGGCTCCGACAAGAGAAACGCCGCGGTCGCAAGACCGGGGCGTTTTTTGTTCCGGAGCACTTCGGGAGGGACTTTTTTCACCCGCCAAAGACCGGAACGGGAGTTTTTGCATTATCTTTACGACTGAAATACACATATTCATTCATTCCAACGTTCCATTCGCATGAAGAAAACCCTCATTCTGTTGCTTGCCTGCTGTGCCTGCATCCGGTCGCAGGCGCAGACTCCGGAGGCAGCCGCCGCACCGGAACCCTCCGTAACCCGGACCGACAGCACCCTGACATTCCCCGAACCTGAATTCATCGGCCAGGCATTGGCTATCCGGCCCGACAACAGAACCGAGCAGCTCGTCCAGGAGAGCCTAGCTCCCCGCCACCGTTCGTCCACCGGGCAGAAACTGTTCGGCATCGGAAAGAACCACATCGACGAAATGACGCTGAAAGGCGCGCAGTCCCCCGTCCGGTTCCGGAAGAGCGACGGCATCGCCTTTATCATCCGCGTTCCGGACAACCTGATCGACCCGATGTCGGTGATCAGCGTCTTCCGGTTCAAGGTCAAGAAGAAGATGCGGATCGCCGAATACGCGTCGGTCGGAACCTTCGGCGACCGGCAGCGCAACACGCTGGAACGGCAGCCCTTCACCTCGCGCCGGTTCGGAAGCAGCTCCTACCTCATCATCCTGAAAGGCGTCGAGACCGGAGAATACGGCATCACGGTCGATGCGCTGGGCAGTCTCAACGTTTCGACATTCGGGGTGGACGAATAAACCCGCGTTCCATGACAAACAATCCCCGCAACCGAGGTTGCGGGGATTGTTCTTTCGGCAGCCGGCAATGGGATCACAGGCAGGCCTCCAGAATCCGGCGGGCCATGGCGCCGTCGACGTTCTGCGCCTCGCCGAACCGATCGCCCGCAGCCGTGAAGCGGCGTTCGATCTCGGCGATGGTCTCTTCGCCGATACCCTCCTCCGAAAGGCGTGTCGAGAGGCCCAGCGAACGGAAGAACGCCTCGTTGGCCGCAATCGTGCGGTCGATGCGCTCCTCCTCCGAACCGCCGGCAATGCCCCAGATACGCTCGCCGTATTGCAGCAGTTTGCCGCGTTTCTGCCCGCGCAGCACGCGCAGCGTACCGTTGATGACAATGGCCAGCGTCGCACCGTGCGTCAAGCCGTGCAGCGCCGTCAGCTCGTGGCCGATCATGTGCGTCGCCCAGTCCTGCGTCACGCCCATACGGATCATGTCGTTCAGGGCCAGCGTCGCCGAAAGCATGTATTCCGACATCGTGTCGTAATCGCGCTCGTCCGCCAGCGCTTTGGGAGCGATTTCGACCACCGTATGCAGGATGCCTTCGGCCCAGCGGTCCATCAGCCGCGACTGATGGGGCGTAGTCATATACTGCTCCAGCACATGCACGAAAGTATCCGCAAGTCCGCAGGCTACCTGACGCTTCGGCAGCGAATAGAGCGTCTCGGGATCGAGGATCGAGAAGACCGGATAATCGCCGTAGAAAGCATATTTTTCCTTGGTCTCGTAGCGCGAAATGACCGCCCCGGAGTTCATCTCGGAACCCGTGGCCGACATGGTGAGGACCGTAGCCAGCGGCACGGTCTTGCCGGCCTGCCCCTTGAGCACGATGTCCCATGCATCGCCGTCGTAGAGAAGGCCCGCAGCGATGAGTTTCGTACCGTCGATGACCGACCCGCCGCCGACAGCCAGCAGGAAGTCCACCTTCCGCTCTTTGCCCAGCGCAATGGCTTCGCGCAGGGTCTCGACCGACGGATTCGCCTCGATGCCCCAGAACTCGACCAGGTCGCGGCCTTCGAGTGCGGCGACGACCTGATCGTAGACGCCGTTACGCTTGACGCTTCCGCCGCCGAAGGTCAGCATGATGCGTTTTCCGGCGGGAATGAGCTTCGGCAGACGGGCGATCTGGCCCTTGCCGAAAACCAGTTTGGTCGGATTGTGATAGATGAAGTTGTTCATGGCGAATATTTATTTATCCTATTACGAAGAGAATGAATGACCGGACGGCTCCGAAACCGGATTGCACCTGGTTTGACAGGGCCTCCGGCTGCTAAAAGAGCCGTTACGCCTCTAAAGATACGAAAAAAGCCGGACTGCGCAGAGAATTCTCCGCTAATTTTCAATCTTTGCGGTGAAAGCTGCCGGTTTGTGCTTAAACGAAGCAGAGCGCGGATGGGTGTACCGAAGTACGTCCCATTCGCGCCCTGCAGGAGCAAGTGCAAAGATGCACCGTAAAATCAATCGTTTAGAAGTACTTGCCGCGCAGGTCCTGAATCTTGGCCATCTGCTGGATAGCCGGGATGGCGAACTGCTGGGCCATGCCCTCGGCCATGGCCTGGGCGCGAACTTTCTCGCCTTCGGCGGTCTGCTTGTCGTCGGTCTTGACATCCCCGACCTCGAAGACATAGACGCCCGAAAGTCCCTTCACGGGAGCCGACAGGGCACCCTTCTCGGCCGATGCGATGGCGCCCACCAGACGAGGCTCCATGCCCACGCCGTTCACGTAGAACGAACCGAAAGTCACATCGGAGAAGTCCTCCACCTCCGAGCCGAGACTTGCAGCCTGCTCGGCGAGGGTCGAACCCGAAAGGCTCTTGACGATATAATCGTATTTTTTGTCGCGAAGAAGCTGCGAACGGATCTGGGCCGAAACCTTATTCAGCGGTGCGTACTCGTTGTCGTCGATCTCGGTCAGCGTGGCAATCACGTAGTCCTTGCCTACATTGAAGATCGCCGAAAGGTCGCCCTCCTTCGCTCCGTAGGCCCAGCGGGCCACCTCGCGCGAATCCTCAAGGCCGCGGATCGTACGGTCGCCCTGGGCAATCGCAGCCACGCGGGGCGTCACGGCAGCCGTCGAAGCGGCATCTGCGAATGCGGCGGCCGAACCCTTGGCGTTGACCATGAACGAACCGGCCTGGTTGTGCACGTCGCGGCGCGTGGCGGCCGAAGCCTCCACGGGATAGGTGATCGTAGCCACCTGCACGTGTTTCGAAGGTTTGTCGGCACGGTATACCTGCATCAGCTGGATGGCGTCGCCCGAAGCGATCTTCACGATGTCGCCCTGTCTGGCATTGGCCAAAGCGGCGGCGAACTCGCCCGTGAAGGCCGAGAAAGGCAGCACTCCCTCTTCCCCGCCGTTGGCGGCCGTAGCGTCGTAAACCGAATAACGGGCAGCGGTCTGCGCGAAATCGCCCCCCTTCTTCAGCACCGTCAGCAGGCTGTCGGCAAGCGCCTCCTGCGCATAGGGCAGCACGATATGACGTACGCCCACCGAGTCGGGAACCATCTTCGAATCGAGCGCGCGGGACATCGTCCACTCGTTGTTCTTCAGCACGGGACCGTACATCTCGCCCGCCATCAGCGCCTTGGCCTCCTCGTCGGAGAGCTGTGCGGCGGAAACGTAGCTGTCGGCGATCTTGCCGTTGCGGTTGGCGCGGACGAAGGTCTTCACCTCCTCGGCGGCGGCGAACTCCCGGCCCACCTCCGTCACGCTCTTCTCAAGCGCCAGCAGGTCGTCGTCCGTGGGGGAGACCTCGAATACGACATACGAAATCGTACGCGACGGGGTCTGCTTGAACTGGTTCTTATGGCTGTTGTAGTAAGCCTTCACATCACCCGACGACACCTTGACGAGCGAATCGGGAACGGCCGAGAACTTCTTGCCGGCCCACTTGCCCGAGAAAGATTTGTTGGCGGCCTCGACACCGCGGGCGACCTCCAGCGAATTGACGTAAACGCCGCCCTTCACCAGTCCGAAGTACTTCTGCACCTCGCGCTCCAGACGGGCCTGCTCGTTGAGCTGCGCCCAGGCATTGGCCGCCTCGGGGTTGGTCTCGGCCTGCGCGAGGAACTGGCTGATGGCAGCCACGCTGTACTCGCCCGTGCGGGGATCGGCGAAAGCGTTGTAGAAAGCCTGCGAAGGATGCTGTCCGCTGACCATCGCCAGACGCTCCGGCTCGGTGACGCGAAGTCCCATCCGGTCGAAACCGGGCGTCAGCACGTGCTTGGCGATCAGCGCCTGCCAGGCGGCATTGGCCAGCATGGCCGACTGCTGCTCGTCGCTCTCCGGCATGTTGTTCTGCGACTTGATCGTCTCGTACTGGTCGTAGTACTCCGAATAGTTGATCTTCTCGCCGTCGATCACACCGACACGCGGGTCGTTGCCCGAGAAGCCCATTTCAGTCTTCAGAGAGAGGATGAATGCCAAGAGGGCCAGTGCGATGATGATCGAAAGCACGATGCCGAACTTGGTTCGTAAAGTGTTTAAACTTGCCATATAAATTGTTAATTATTCGTATTGTTTCGAATTATCAGCCAAAGGTAGTAAAATTAATTGTAAAAAGAACAGAATAAAAGTAAAAATATACGCACGCTTCGCCCCCCCTAATCCCCGCCGGGACGGGAATTTACCGGAAAGGCGGCGGAATCCGGCCCACGCTACAATTTCTTCACCCGCGCCAGTTCGATGCGCGAACGCGTCGTACGGAGAATCCGCAATTGCAGGCCGCCGATGAAAACCGTCTCCCCGGCGGTGGGAATACCCTCGTAATTGAAGATGATGAAACCGGCCAGCGTGTCGTATTCCTTGCTCTCCTCGATGCCGAGGTTGTATTTTTCATTCAGGTATTTCACCTCCAGGCGGCACGAGAGAACATACTCGTCGGGGCCGACCTGCTTTTCGGTGAGGTCCGGAATGTCGTGCTCGTCCTCGATCTCGCCGAAAATCTGCTCCAGCACGTCTTCGAGCGAAATGACGCCCGCCGTGCCGCCGAATTCGTCGATCACAACGGCGATGTTCGAACGGTGCTTGATAAAATTCTCCAGCATCAGCTGCAAAGGCATGGTCTCGGGCACGAAATTGACCTCCATCATCACGTCGGCGATCTGCCGGGGCCGCGTGAAAAGGCTTTTCGAATTGACGTAGCCCACGATGTTGTCGATCGACTTGCGCCAGACGAAGATACGCGAATATTTCGAGTCGACGAAACGCGCCGTGAGCTGTTCGATCGAGGTGTCGTCGATGTCCACGGCCTCGACGTCCACACGCGGAACCATGCAGTCCCTGACGCGCAGGTCGGCGAAATCCAGCGCGTTCTGGAAGAGTTTCAGCTCGTTGTCCGGTTCCGAATGCTGCTCCGGGCTGTTCGAGTCGAGCAGCGCCGCAAGGTCCTCGCGGTCGAAACTCGGAGTGATGTTCCGCTCCTCGACGCGGCGGCCCAGAAGGTGCAGAATGCCGTGGGAAAGCAGCGTCGTGAAACGCGCCACCGGATAGAGGACGATGTAGAAAAAATAGATCACCGGCGCCAGCGCGCGGTAATAGAAATTGGGATTGTTCCTGAAAATCGACTTGGGGAGAAACTCGGCGAAGAAGATGATGATGACCGTCGAAACGGCGGTGTCCACGGCGACCGAGCCGCTCCGGGCGAGCTGCTCCCACCCCAGCGAGGCATAGATGCTGCGCAGAAGCAGCGACATCGCCAGCGAATAGACGACCAGTGCGATGTTGTTGCCCACGAGGATCGTGGTGATATACTGCCCCGGATGGCGGGCGAAAACCTCGGCAATCTGGTCGAACATGCGGTTCTGCTTGCGGTCGATCTCCAGCTTGAGACGGTTCTTGCTCGTAAAGGCAATCTCCATCCCCGAGAAAAAAGCCGACAGCAACAGCATTACGACAATCAGGACGACGGTGGTGAGCATCGCTTTCAGTTTTTGAGTTTGGGTTCGACGGAAACCTGCTCCTCCCGGGAGCCGTCCCGCATTTTCAGCGGCCGGCGCTCAACCTCCGCTTCGGGTCTTCCGACCTGCCTTTCAGCCGGCCCGGCGGGAATCTCCCGGGCCGGAGCGGCCCTCCCGGATTCGGACGTCCGGACGGCGGACCGACTGTCGGAGGGCCGGCTGTCGGAGGGTTTCGGAACCGGGCGCACGGACGTGGAATCCGTGGCCGCAGAGTCGGCGTTCTGCTTCATCTCGACCTCCATACGGCCCTTCATGCGGCGAAAACGCCAGTCCTTGAACTCCTCGTCCGATTCGAAACCTTCGCCGATGAAGACATCGCGGCCGTTGTTCTGCACGATCTTCGAATCGACGTTCGAATAGATTTTCTTGGTCCGCGCATTCCAGAACAACTGCTGGGTGTAGAGGGTCTTGCCGTCGGATTTCTCGACGACGACGTTGCCCTTGGCCTCCCACAGTTCGCGGTTCTCGTAATAGATGGCGTAGTTGGCCGTCAGCACGGCGTCCACCGTGGTCAGCGAATCGTTCTGGTAGGTAGTGATCTTCACGCCCTTGCGGAATTCGCGGTAAGGTTCGCGGGCCAGCGAATAACCTTCGAGCAGCGGCGTGACGAAATGGTACGACCGGCGGCCGTTCTGCGACATCACGACCGAAAGGTCCTCGCTGTATTCGGTCATCATCGTCTCCTCGGAAGCCGACGCGCGGCCCGCATCCTTGTCCGCACACGAGAATAGCAAGATAGCACTCCCCGTCACGGAGAGTGCTACCCTGATCGTTCTTGTCATGCGTTTTCCCATCGAAGCCTGTCGGGAGCGTGTTTTTTAGCGGGCACGGACGGTGGTGGTGATACCGGCGGCCGTTCCGCAGGTTACCGTATAGCGCGCACCCTCCTGCAACTCGTTGAAGAAGCACTCCTCCGAGCTGGGGAAAACCGAACGGAACTTGCCGAGGGAACTCTTGGCGTGCTCCATGTACTCCGAATCGGCCGGGAGCAGTTCGACCGCCTTGGCCATCGTATCGTAAGCGGCCCAATAGGTCGCCAGACCGGCGAAACCGCCGCACGAACCTGCCGACGAAGCATAGCACTGCGCCAGGATGAAGTACGGAACGCCGTCCTCGGGATCCAGGTCGCGGGCCTGGCGCGCAGCGGCGGCAGCGCCCGGAATGTCGTTGGACACGAGGCCCACCAGCGCGATGCGCACGAGCAGTTTCTGACGCTCGGCGGGGTCTTTCTCGACATCCAGCGCCTCGTTCAGGTAGGTCTTCGCCTTTGCATAGTCCTTCTTGTTCTGGAAAGCCTGGGCCAGGAACATGGCCGTCTCCGACGAAGGCTTCACCTGATAGTATTTCTCGGCGATCGAGAAGTAGAAATCACCGTCGCACTTGGCGCGCGACATCAGAGCCACGGCCTGCGAAAGCAGCGCCTCGTCGTCGGGAGCGGCGGCCAGCTTGCCCTTGAAGAGTCTTTCGAGATTCTCGCAGCTTGCGGCGCCGCTCAATCCGAACGCAGCGTCGAACTGGCTCTTGTACTCGGCGGCAGCGGGGTTCTTCTCGAAGAATGGCGTCAGACGGTCGTACTCGGCGATGATCTCGTCGGGCATCACCTCGTCGGTATTCCTGTAATCGTCGCAGAGGTTCGAGAAATAGGCCACGACGGTCTCGGGATCGGTGTTGTCGCCGCCGGCCTCGATGGCTGCGCGGAACGCTTCGCGGATACCCTTGCGGTCGGCGGGTTTGTACATCAGATACTCACGGGCCTTGCGGTCGAGGATATAGGGCGTGCCGTACTTGGGATGGTCGCCGAAATACTCGTTGCGCAGGTCGTAAACGATCATCAGCGAGTCGGTGTAGGTGTTTTTCTCGGCGATGCTCTTGGCGCGCGCGATCTTGTTCTTATAAAGCGTGATGCCGCGCACGAAGGTATTCTGCGAAGCCTTCGGACATTTGTCGAGCAGCTCCTTGAGGTAATGCGCGGCAGCGTTGTAATCCTTGTTGTCGAGCGACTCCTTGAGGAAGTTGCTGTTCAGAATGTTCTGCTCCCGCTCCTGAGGAGTGTCACCCCAGACCGCGTACTTCGGATCACTGAAATCTTGCTGTGCCATCGCTGCGACTGCAAAAAGCGCACACGCAGCAGAAAGCAGGAATTTAACGTTTTTCATCGGTCAGATTAATTTTTGTGTTTCTATCTTTTATTTTTGCTTGCCTGTCACATTAATCGAACTTGGAGCGCATGAACCAATATTCGCCGTTCTCCATCTGTCCCGCGAAGAGCGTGAAGCCGATCGCAAACTTGAAATACTGCTGCCGGACCAGCCCCAGGCGGTCGGCGATGTTGTAACCGCGGCGACCGTACTCGACGCCGATGTCGATGGCCGAGAAGGCACCGCGCCTCACCGGAATGCCGATGCCCGCCGTCACGGCGTACTGCGCAAGCTTGTCCCCGTTGAACGTCTGGTTGTAGGCTCCGTAGCGGAAACCCGCACGGTAGGACCAGCGTTTGAGGAAGTGACGCGCATCGTAACGGTTCGGGGTGTATTCCACACCCATCTTGATCGTGCTCGTATTGGTGTAGGCCACCTTGTATTCCGTCTTGTTCTCCCCGCTGCCGCTGGTTCCCGTCATCTCGTAGCCCGAGTTGCGGCCGCCCCAGTTCTGGAACACATAATCCACGCCGACGGCCCACCTGCCGGTCTGGTAATAGGCCCCCACGGCCAGCTGCCGGGGCAGCACCAGCTTCAGGTGCGTCGTATCGCCCTTGACGACCGTGTTGTACAGGTCGCCGATATAGAGTTTTTTCGTCACCTCCGGGTTCAGGTCGCCGCCGAAGTCGTACGTCGCGCCGAAGGTCAGGATGCGCTTCGCGTTCAGAATCGCGTTCCACTGCACGCCGACCTGCCCCTTGATGCTCGAAATGCTGTAATTGTCCTGCCCCACCGTCGAGGTGAAGGTTCCCTCGCCCGTAATGGCGGTCGGGGTCATCACGAACGTACGGTCGATGTCGCCCCAGTAATACTGTGCGGCGATACCCACCGAAAAATTCTTGAACGGCTCCCAGCCCAGGCCGACCTTGACCTCCGTCACGTCGCCCTCGCCCTGGTAGTTGTACTGAATATTGCCGACGTTGGCGTAAATGGGGTCTTCGGGATCGTATTCGTGATAATACTTGGTCCTGTAACCCACCGAACTGTAAGGCGTGAGGCTGAAACCGAGTCCCAGCCGCTTCGCCACCGGCATCTGGAAAGCGATGTCGTGAAAGTTGAACGTGTTGTAGGCCGTCCGTTTCCCGACGCCTCCGACCGTCTGGGCGTTGTAGTAGTTCTGCCCCTCCAACCCGAAGTTGAAAAGGAAAGTCTTCTGCGGAGCCGCGCTGTAAGCCGCGGGGTTGAGCAGGTTGACCGTACTCACCGAACGCATGGCCACACCCGCACCGCCCATCGAGCGCATCTGCAGCGTACCGGGGGTATTCTGTTCGCCGATGCCGTACATCGTATAGGGCGAGAATGCGTTAATACTGCTTGTCTGGGCCGAAACGGCAAAAGGAAACATCGCTGCAGCCGCGACAACCAGCTTAATCAAGGTGTTCTTCACTTGCATTGTACTCTAAAATTCGATCCAATCCGCAAAAGACCAGATTACAATTTGCAAATATCGTGTTTTTAATTCTTTTCGCAAAGTATTTCGCGTCCCCGCCGGTAAAAATTACGCATAAATCGTCGATTTTTTTCTCCATCCGGGCCATATAGCCCTCAATTTCGAAGGTCAGCGAGTTCATCACCCCCAGGCGGATGGCCTCTTCGGTGGTGAGCCCCTGCAACTCCCCGCTTTCGGTCGGACCGCACAGCGGCAGGCAGGCCGTGTAGTCGTGGAGCGCCCGAAAACGGGTTTTCATCCCCGGCGAAATGCACCCGCCGCGGAACGTGTTGTCGGCCGTCACCAGGTCGATCGTGACGGCCGTGCCGAAATCGACGATCAGCACGTTGCGCCCCGGGTAAAGCACCGTGGCGCCCACGGCGGCGGCCAGCCGGTCGCGGCCCAGCGTCTCGGGCGTATGGTAAGCGTTGGCAACCGGCACGGGGGTCTGCGAGGTGAATTCCAGCAGGTAATCCGCATAGGGCCTGACCGTTTCGACCACGTCGTCCGCTTCGCCGCGCGTCGAAGCGACGACGGCCTTCGCGGCCCTGCGGCCCTCCAGCAACTCGCCGAGCATCGACGGATGCAGCCGCTCCACGCAGCGCTGGGCGACGATCCGTCCGCCGTCAAAAACGGCCAACTTGACAAGGGTGTTGCCTATGTCTACGATCAGATTCAAAGCTGCTGCAGCGTTTTGTATGCGTCTTCCACGTCTTTGACATTCCTAACGGTCATCGCCAACCGATTATTGTGCTGTTTGAGCACAAATCGGTCGGGCCGCTGCGTAACCCGCTGCAACAGGGTCATAAAGGCCTCGCTCTTGTAGAAAGGCGAGTTCTCCTCGCCCACGAAATGCACGATCATCAGCCCGTTCTTGACCTTCACGCGCTCCATGCCCAGACGAATGGCCTCCCAGCGCAGGCGCACGACGTTCAACAGCTCCTTCGCGGCGCGCGGCAGGGGACCGAAGCGGTCCGCAAGACGGCTCTCGAAGGCCTGCAAAGCCTCCTCGTCCTTCGTCGAGTCGAGTTCGCGGTAGAGTTTCAGGCGTTCGGCCTGCTGCGAAACGTAGGCGTCGGGCAGCGCGGCCTCGACCTCGATGTCGATGTGCGCGTCGTCGATGAAACGCATCTGCTCCACGACCTCCTGCTCCCCGTCGCTCAAGCCCGGGACATGAAGCCCCTCGGCACGCAGTTCGGCAACCGCCTCGTTCATAATCTTCTGGTAGGTCTCGAAACCGATGTCGGCGATGAACCCGCTCTGCTCGGCGCCCAGCAGGTTGCCCGCGCCGCGGATGTCGAGGTCCTGCATGGCGATGTTGAACCCCGAACCCAGGTCGGAGAACTCCTCGATGGCCCGCAGACGCCGCCGCGCGTCGGACGACAGCAGCTCGTCGGGCGGCGAAAGCAGGTAGCAGTAGCCCTTCTGGTTCGAACGCCCCACGCGGCCGCGCAGCTGGTGCAGGTCGCTCAAACCGAAGTTCTGGGCGTTGTCGACGATGATCGTATTGGCGTTGGGAATGTCGATGCCGTTCTCGACGATGGTCGTCGACACCAGCACGTCGAATTCCCCGTAGATGAAGTCCATGATGAGTTTCTCCAGCTGCTCGGCCGGCATCTTGCCGTGCCCGACGGCCACACGGGCCTTCGGGCAGAGGCGCGTGATCAGCCCCTGGAGGGCCGGCAGGTCCTCGACGCGGTTGTGGACGAAATAGACCTGGCCGCCGCGGGCGAGTTCCGCCTCGACGGCATCGCGGATGATCTCCTCCGAGAATACGTGCGACTCGGTGAGGATCGGCTGGCGGTTGGGCGGCGGGGTCGAAATGACGGACAAGTCCCGCGAACCCATCAGCGAGAATTGCAGCGTGCGCGGAATCGGCGTGGCGGTGAGCGTCAGCGTATCGACCGAAACGCTCATCTCGGTGAGCTTTTCCTTGGCGGCGACGCCGAATTTCTGCTCCTCGTCGATGATCAGCAACCCCAAGTCGCGGAACACGATCTGCTTGCCCAGCATCTTGTGCGTGCCGATCAGGATGTCGATCTTCCCCGAGGCGAGATCCTCACGGATCTGGCTGACCTCCTTCGTGGATTTGGTGCGGTTGATGTACTCCACCCTCACCGGGAAATCGCGCAGACGCTCGGTGAACGAGCGGTAGTGCTGCAAGGCGAGGATCGTCGTCGGAACCAGCACGGCGACCTGCTTGCCGTCGACGGCGGCCTTGAACGCCGCGCGGATCGCCACCTCGGTCTTTCCGAAGCCCACGTCGCCGCACACCAGCCGGTCCATTGGCTGGTCCGACTCCATGTCCTTCTTGATGGCCGCCGTGGCCGACTGCTGGTCGGGGGTGTCCTCCCAGCGGAACGACGCCTCCAGCTCGTGCTGCAAATAGCTGTCGTGCGAGAAGGCGTAGCCCTTCGAGGCCTTGCGTTTGGCGTAGAGGGCGATCAGTTCGCGCGAAATGTCCTTGACGGCCTTCTTGGTGGCGTTCTTCAGCTTCTGCCAGGCGCCGTTGCCCAGTTTGTAGACCTTCGGCGGCTCGCCGTCGCCCGACTTGTAGCGCGAAATGCGGTGGAGCGAGTGCACGTTGACGAACAGCACGTCGCCGTCCTTGTAGACCAGCTTGATCGCCTCCTGCATGCGTCCATCGCCCGCGGCGATCTTCACCAGCCCGTCGAAACGGCCCACGCCGTGGTCGATATGCACCACGTAGTCGCCCGGGCGCAGCTGGTTCAGCTCGGCGACGGTCATCTGCTCGTCGCGCCGGATCTCGCCGTTGATGCGGTAACGCTGGTAGCGGTCGAAAATCTGATGGTCGGTGTAGAGGCACAGTTTCAGGTCGTTGTCCACGAACCCCTCGTGCAGGGTCGTCGACAGCGACCGCACGACGGCCTGTCCGCGGCCGATCTGGTGGAAAATATTTTCGAGACGCTCGACCTGCGCCTTGTTCTCCGAAAGTATATAGGTATCGTAACCCCGCAGCGCACCCCGGATCATGTCGTCGGCCAGCATCTCGAAATTTTTATTGAATTTCGGCTGGGGCGACGTCGCGAACTTCACCGTTGCGGCCGCGGGCCGCTCGGGAAGATTGTCGCGCAGCAGGAAAATCCGGCTTCCGGAAAGGTCGGCCACGAGCGAGTTGCGGCTCGTCAGCAGCGAGTCGATCTCATCGGGATGCTCCATGTCCGAGAGCGTCCTGCGGCGGATGTCGTTGACCCTCCGCAACACGAAATCGGCGTCGTAGAACCACCAGGAAGCCTCCGCGCCCGCAAACCGCGCGAAGGAGACCTTCGCCGCGGCGGGCGTCCCGGCGTTCAGGTCGGGGATGATCTCCACGCGCTCCAGCCTGTCCGACGACAGCTGGCTCGAAATGTTGAACCGCCGGATCGAGTCGACCTCGTCGCCGAAGAAATCCAGTCGGTAGGGTTTGCTCTCCGAATAGGAGAAGACGTCGACGATACCGCCGCGCACCGAGTACTGGCCAGGCTCGTAGACGAAATCCACGCGCGTAAACGAAGCATCGACAAGCGCCTGCTCCAGCACCTCGATCGAAATCCGGTCGCCGACCCTCACGGTGATCGTCTCCCGTTGCAGGGCTTCGGCGTCGGCGACCCGCTCGGCCAGCGCCTCGGGGCAGGTGCAGACCACCAGGTAGCCCTTCCCCGAGAAATTCCGCACGGCGTGCATCGTCGCCGTGCGCTGCACCACGCCCTGCGCATCCTCGGCGCCATAGGCCGCCGAACGCTTCCACGACGAGGGAAAGAAGTAAACCTGCCGTTCGTCCAGCAGGTTGTAGAAGTCGTTCAGAAGGTAGGCTGCGGCGTCACGATCCTCGGCGACAAAGACATGCACGCCCCCGGATTCGGCCACGGCCGCCGCGGCATAAAACGAAAGAGCGCCGCCGACCAGCTCTTCGAGGTGGACGGTAGCACTCCTGTTTTTATATTCGCGGCACAGTCTGCCGAGGGCTTTCGACCCGGCGGCGAACTGCGCCAGCTGCTCGCGGGCGGTTGCCATGCCTTATTTGGTTATAAGGTCGTTATCCTTTTTGTCATGGTAGTGGATCTCGACGATCCCGATGCTCTGGTCCTCGGCGATCTCAAGGCGCACCTTGTACTTCCACTCCCAGCGGCGGCGCAGCGACCAGAGGCCCTTTCGGAGGAACGCCGCCACGTAAGGACTGACGACCAGCTTGATGAATTTGTGTCCGCGGTCCTGCGTGAGGAACGAAATCTGGTTCTCGATCTTCTTGTCCAGCAGCACCGTAGGTTCGATCTTGCCCGAACCGTTGCACGTCGGGCAGACGTCCGAAACGCTCTCGACGGCCACGGGACGCACCCGCTGACGAGTGATCTGCATCAGGCCGAATTTCGTGAGCGGCAGCACCGTGTGCTTGGCCCTGTCGGTGGCCATCAGCTTCACCATCTCGTCGAACAGCGCCTGCTTGTTCTGCGCCTTGTGCAGGTCGATGAAGTCGATGATGACGATACCGCCCAAATCACGCAGCCGCAGCTGGCGGGCGATCTCCTTCGCCGCGGCGAGGTTCACGTCCATGGCGGTCTGCTCCTGGTTGTCCTCGGCCTTGGTGCGGTTGCCCGAATTGACGTCGATGACGTTCATGGCCTCCGTGCGCTCGATGATGAGGTAGGCGCCGCGTTTGAGCGACACGTACTTGGCGAAGAGCGACTTGATCTGCTTCGAGATGTCGAAGTTGTCGAAAATGGGCACGTTGCCCTTGTAGAGTTTGACGATCTTCTCCTTCTCGGGTTCGATCTGGCGGATGTAGCCGCGGATTTCGTTGTACATCGCCTCGTCGTCGACGGCGATCTGCGAGAAGGAGCCGTTCAGCGAGTCGCGGATGATCGTGTTGGCGCGGTTCATCTCGCTCATCAGCTGCGCCGGGGCCGACGCCGCGTTCTTCTTGATCGCCGCGCAGGTCTTGCGCCAGCGGTCGATCTGGGTCTGGATGTCGTGCTCGATGTCCTCGTCCTTGGCCTCCATGGCCGCCGTGCGGATGATGACGCCGAAATTCTTCGGCAGCACAGCCGCGGCAATGCGCTTGAGACGCTTCTTCTCGTCCGCCGAGCGGATTTTCTGCGAAAGGAAAACCTTCGAGGTGAAGGGAACCAGCACCACGTTGCGGCCGGCCAGCGAAATGTCGGCCGTCAGGCGCGGACCTTTGGTCGAAATGGCCTCCTTGGCCACCTGGACCATGATCTGCTGCCCCACCTGGAGGTATTCGCCGATCTTCCCGGTCTTCTCGACGGGCGGTTCGAGTTTCATGCTCTCGACGCGGAACCCGCGTTTTCCGGGCTGCTGCGAGGCGACGAGCTTCTGCAACGAGGGGAACTGCGGCCCCAGGTCGAGGTAGTGGATAAAGGCGTCCTTTTCGTGTCCGATGTTGACGAATGCCGCGTTCAGTCCCGGCATGATCTTGCGCACCTTCCCGAGGTAGATGTCCCCCACGGCGAAGCCCGTCTGGCACTGCTCCTTGTTCAGTTCGACGAGCACCTTGTCCTCGCACATGGCGATTGATATCTCGGTCGGGGTTACGTTTACGATTAATTCTCTGTTCATCTATCGTGTGTCGCGCTCCGGGAAACCGGGCGCGGTATGGCTGAAATTAGTACTGAAGCCGCGTTTTGCTGTGAAGTGGCGGCGAACTCCAAAGGGAAAAATGGATGCCGGAAACGTCCGGCGGAACGCGGGGCCCGGCGTCCGGAAAACCCGCGAAAAAGGCGGAAAAACCGCCCGAAAAATCGGAAACCCGAAAATAGGTAAAGCTAAAAGAACCCTTTGGCCCCTTTAGCTTTATCTATCGTTAGCACAAAGGTGCTACCCTACTTTTTCTTGTGACGGTTCTTACGAAGACGTTTTTTCCGCTTGTGGGTAGCCATCTTGTGACGCTTATGCTTCTTTCCGTTTGGCATAGTCCTTAAATTTTAAGAGGTTCTTATTATCCGTTATTTCACCTTCGCTGCGAAGCTCTTTGCGGGCTTGAAAGCGGGGATGTTGTGTTCGGGAATGGTGATCGTCGTGTTCTTCGAGATGTTGCGGGCAACCTTCTTGGCGCGCTTCTTCACGATGAAGCTGCCGAAACCACGGAGATACACGTTATTTTTTTGGGTGAGCGACGTCTTGATGCTCTCCATGAAAGCCTCGACGATAGCCTGCACCTGCACCTTCTCAACGCCGGTGCTTTTAGCGATTTCGCTTACGATATCTGCCTTTGTCATGTTTATATAGTATTTAAAATTAAGTTCATCCAAAATGATTCGGAGTGCAAATATACGCTTTATTTACATATCCGCCAATAATCGGCAATTTTTTTTCACTTTTTTCCCGCGGCAGTGTAGTCTGCACGTTCACAACACGATAACAAATATCGGGCAAAACCCGGGCCAAAATTAAAATATTCTATATCAGTTATTTATTCCGCACTGCGCCTCTTCCGCCCCGACAATCGGCAAAAAGATATGAAACAAGACGTTACGCATCACTTCGCGCCCAGCCACGTCAGACGGTGCCAGAGACTTTCCAGCGGTCCCTGCCGGTGGCCGCGCAGCCACCAACGGCAAAAAGCCGCCTGCAAAACGAAGACCGCAACGCCGATCACCAGGCTCAGCGCATATCCGCACCGGGAGGCGAGACCGAGTCCGAACGGGAAAAAGATCAGGGCGCCGACGACGGACTGCGCGATATAATTGGTAAGGCTCATCCGCCCGTAGAAGCGCAGGCCGTCGGTCACCCGGCGGAAACGGGCCGTGCGGTAGAGCAGCACGAACGAAGCCGCAAGCACCGCCGTGAAGGCAAGTTTCTGCCACATGTCGAGCACGGTCGCAGCCATGCGGGCCGCCGTCGCTTCGCCGAAAAGCCCGTGCAGGGCCTGGAGCGGCACGAAGGCAACGGCCCCGACGATCAGCGTCCGCACCCAGAAGCGCGCATTGTCCGCCGAATCCGAGAAAAGCCCCCGACGGCCGAGCAGCAGACCCAGCAGGAAAAGGCCCGCCGTCTGGCTGCACCGTCCGGCATTGACGGCCCACAGCAGACTCGCCTTCTGCCCGAGCGTGACGTTCCCGGCGACGAACTGCCAGAAATCCCCGGCTTTCGTATAGGCCGCAACCTCGCCGTACATGGCTCCGACGCCCAGATCGGGCGGAGCGAAACCCGGGTCGGCCAGCGCACGGAAGCAATGGTACCATTCGACGGGCTGCACGAGAAACAGCAGGGCCAGCGCCAGCACGGTCCGGTCGTTCAGACGCCGGACGGCGAACAGCACCACGCCCACGAGGCTGAACAGCAGCAGCACATCCCCCGCGGGAAAAAAGGCGGCGTTGAGCGTGGCGAACCCCGCCAGCAACAGCAGCCGCCAGAGAAAGCGGACTCCGAAGTCTTCGCCGCGGCTCTGCCGGGAGGCGTATTGCAGATGGAAGGTGAAGCCGAAAAGCAGCGCGAAGATCGCATAGGCCTTGCCTGCGAAAAGCGCGAACACGACCGCAAAGACACCTTCGTCGAGGGCCGCGAGCCACGCAGGCGACGAAGCCGGATAAACCGGAAAGATAAAATGTTCGAGGCTGTGTACGAGCAGGATCGCCATCACGGCAAAGCCGCGCAAAGCATCCACCGCATCGATACGGGATTTTTCTGTTTTAAGCACAATGACCGTTATTTTGTTTTTTTTCGGAGTAAAGGTAGCATTTAATCGGCAGCCGGGCCAATAAACCGCGGGGTTTTTGCGTTTGATGATAAAAACATTAATTTTGCAAATTCTAAATCCGATAACGGTATGGTCAAAATACTCTGGGTCGACGACGAAGTCGAACTGCTGAAACCCCACGTGCTGTTCCTGCAGCAGAAGGGCTATGAAGTGGACACCTGCAACAACGGATACGACGCGATCGACATGGCTTTC
>ERZ780177.1451-NODE-1451-length-22486-cov-2.899247_pt1 | contig 22486 bp, 20 predicted proteins | sample MGYA00510973_ERZ780177 | MGnify/ENA primary metagenome ERZ780177 (study PRJEB29588, sample SAMEA2144396) | human gut metagenome | biome: human gut; feature: human-associated habitat; material: faeces | place: Denmark | collected 2008/2010 ...
ATCAAGTTTATGGTTTATTAACGAGTAGTTTTCTATAGGGGTGCTGAGTAGTTACGTTTCATTTTTCTTCTGCGACAACTAAGATGGGATTGGACATGTCGTTCAATGGATAATCGTTTACAGCTATTTTCTTTAAAACTTCCAAGTCGTTGTCGTCAAACCTGTCTATGGGCAGTAAATCCACCGCCTTATCATTGAATGCCACCCAAGGCCAAAAACTTACATGCTTGAATCCTTTTAAAGAAAGGTGTTCCGATTCACTACCGTATGCATACTTCTTATCGTGGATAAAAGCATACGAGTGGCGGTCTATCAGTAGGTCGCACTGCTCCTTGTCCATGGTCACGGTTAAATAAAAGTATTTATCTGTAACCACAATGTTGTCGATTTGATACTTCGTCCTGTAGAGTTCGTCCGCATAATCCCAGTTTTCACATAGTTTCCTGCTTGGGCGAAGATTGCCTCTGTCCATCGTTAATGTGTCTATGATACCTTGTTGGGTAAGTAAAGTCACTTTGTCGTCAAATGGCAGCATGAACATGACTCCCTCCGAAGTATTACGAAGCATGCCGGTCCTTGTCATACTACGTGAAACCTGTTCGTTATCTTCATATATAGGATATGTACCTTTCTCGACTCCTTCAGGCGACACTGTACGAAGGCTGACCTGAAGCCCCTCGCCAGAATACTTCCTCGTCTCGCACACCAAGGCGTCCAACTGTTTGTTGAACCTGACAGTCTGGAGGATTTCACCGTTTTCGGCTATCTTGAACTGTCCTATATAGTTGCCTTCAATATCGTATTTATATATGAAACCTCCCATGTTTCCGACATAGATAATTTTCTTGTTTTCATCATAATTGGCGGAGTTGATACGCCCGTGTTCTCCATGTCCTTTTCCTAACCGTCCCACTCTGTTCAGGAATTTTCCATTGGAATCAAATCTCAGAATCTCATCTTGGTCCCAAATCAGTACGTTGTCGCCGTCCATTCCAAACACGTTCGGACTGCTCAATATGCTTTGCCCGTGGGTCTCAAGCGGAATGAATTTTATGGAAGAGTAAATGCTTTCTGCAGGAACAACGATTTCGTTCTGTCCTATGTCGGTCAAATCTATTATAGCTCCGCCTTTTTGTCGGCTACATGCGCATAAGCAAAAAATACACAGCAATAGAAAATGACGTTTATTCATTGTGCTGTTGATTTTATGTTTTCAAGCAATACTTCACTTGCAAAGATTGTGGTAAGACCATATCCTTTAGCCTTACAGGAGTAAATGTATGCGGCAGGGGCGGAAGCATGGAGTGCCTTTGTCAAAGAACTTGGGACAGTTGGAGGTTGTCGGGGTAGAAAAAGGTGTTTTGCCGGAGTCCGTCATTCCCTGCATGCTCCCCCAAGGGTTTTGAAAAAACATCCTTCATCTTTCAGGATATAAGGTAACCAATTAACATATAATGCGTTATGGAATGAAGGATGTTTCAGCCATCTTTCAGTTTCCTTTCATTGCGGAAAGTGATAAAAAGTTCTCAGCCGAATGATTTTTCAATCTCAGCCAAACGATTTTTCATTCTAAGCCAACTGTTTTTTCAATCTGAATCAAGCGAAATGAAGCATGGCTGAAAGATGCCTGAAACATCCTTCAGCTTATAATATCAAAATTATGAGAGACTTACCATGCGACCTGAAGGATGAAAGATCTTTTTGCAAAATTCCTGTGTAGGAGCGGTACGGTATGCAAGGACGTGGCTTATGAAGAGATTTCCAGCGGTGCGCGGAAAGTACATCCGTTTTTCCATTCCGAACAGCCGAATGCGGTCTTGCCTTTGATGATATGCCCTTTTCCGCAGAGCGGGCAGAGGTCCCCCTCTTTGGGGGCAGGAGGCGTGGCCGGGATTATGGCAGCTTGAGGAGCGGTCGACTTTTTAGATAAATCGTTCTCGCTCGGCATAGTCAAGCGAGCTTGGGTCTGCTCTCGCTTACTCGCGATTTTGCGTGTCGTCTTTTGGGTTTTGGTCGGCTTTTCTTTCGCGGCTCCCTTTTTTCCCTTGGGTGCAGGCTTATCTTCCTGTGTTTCCGCGACACGGCGATTGGTGTTGTCCGCCAGGACGGTATGCACGATTTCGGCTACCATTTGCTTGAGTTCTTCCAAAAAGGTTTTGGCATCGTAGGTTTTCTTTTCAATCAACCGCAGACGGCGTTCCCAAATGCCGGTCAACTCGGCACTTTTGAGCAGTTCTTCGTGAATCAGGCTGATGAGTTCCACCCCCGTGGGAGTGGCTATCAGGTTTTTCCGTTCCAATCGGATATAATGTCGCTTGAAGAGGGTCTGGATGATGGCGGCCCGGGTGGACGGACGGCCGATACCGTTCTCTTTCAAGGCATCACGCAATTCGTCGTCGTCCACCAAGCGACCCGCAGTCTCCATGGCGCGCAAGAGCGTGGCTTCTGTGTAAGGTTTGGGCGGTTGTGTCCATTTTTCGGCCAAGTCCGGTACGTGAGGGCCGCTTTCGCCTTTTGTGAAAGCGGGAAGCGTGCGTTCCTCCTCGGCGGTTTTTACCAAGGTTTCCGCTGTTTTGGCCTCCTGTGCATACACGTCCCGCCAGCCCGGAAAGAGAATCTGTTTGCCGGTGGCTTTGAATGGAATGTCGGCCGTTTCGCCGAGGATGGTGGTGGTAGCAAATTTACAGTCGGGGTAGAACGCTGCGATGAAACGCCGCGCCACGAGGTCGAATACCCGTTGTTCGTCCGGTGTCAAGCCGTGTGGTGCTACTCCTGTAGGGATAATGGCATGGTGGTCGGTGACTTTGGAAGAGTCGAACACCTTTTTACTCTTTTTCAACGCCGCGCCACGTAAGGGTTGGAGCAAGGCGGCGTATTCGCCGGCTATACCGTTGAGAATGGCGTTGCATTTCGGATAAATGTCGTCGCTCAGGAAAGTGGTGTCCACACGCGGATAAGTCGTGAATTTCTTCTCGTAGAGCGACTGGATGAGTTGCAGGGTCAGGTCGGATGAGAAAGAAAACTTGCGGTTGCATTCCACCTGTAGCGAGGTCAGGTCGTACAAGCGGGGAGGGGCTTCCGTTCCGTTTTTCTTGGTGACGGACGTAATCGTGAACGGTGCGTCTTTGATTTGTTCAAGGGCTTTCCGCCCTTCTTCTTCCGAGGTGAATCCCCGGCGTGCCACATCGTTTGCCTTGCCGCTTCCGTTGCCGTTCGCACCTTTTTCCTGAGAAGCCGTTGCGGTTTCCTCTTCGTCTTGTTCCAACACAGCGGTAAAGACTGTATCACGGTAGTTGGTGGTCAGTACCCAATAAGGTTCCGGCTTGAAGTTCTCGATTTCCAGTTGACGGTTGACGATGAGGGCCAGTGTGGGAGTCTGCACCCGTCCGATGCTCAGCACCTGGCGTCCCTGTGCGTACTTCAACGTGTAGAGCCGCGTGGCGTTCATGCCCAAAGTCCAGTCGCCGATGGCGCGGCTCAGTCCGGCTTCGTAGAGCGACTGGTATTCGCTCTGGTCTTTCAGGTTGCTGAATCCCTCACGGATGGCTTCTTCCGTGAGTGACGAAATCCAGAGGCGTTTCACCGGGCATCGGGCACCGGCCTTCTGCATGACCCAACGTTGTATCAGCTCCCCCTCCTGCCCAGCATCGCCGCAGTTGATGATCATGTCGGCAGCCTGCATCAGTCGCTCAATCACCCGGAATTGTTCTTCGATGCCCTTGTCGCTTTTTAGCTTGATGCCGAAGCGGGGAGGAATCATAGGTAATGAAGAAAGGCTCCACGCTTTCCAGAGCGGAGTATATTCGTGCGGTTCCTTCAGCTCGCAAAGATGACCGAAAGTCCAAGTGACCTGGTAGCCGTTGCCTTCCCAATAATTACGGTGGTCTTGCGTGGCGCCCAGAACTTTGGCAATGTCTTTACCCACACTGGGTTTCTCTGCGATACATACAATCATGCGTTTCTCTTCTTCATTATAGCGGGACAAAGATAGTGTTTTTGTATGGGCTGGCCAAAGTTTTTCCTTTTTATTTGCTGAGTTTCAATATGCGTGTTTCGGATGTAATAATGTTCACCCGGTGGGTGACAAAAATCAGGGTCTTATCGCCATAATGGTTACAGATATTTTGCCATAGCCGTTTTTCAGTTGCGGTGTCGAGTGAGGAAGTGGCCTCGTCGAATAGTAAAATACCGCTCGGACGCAGTAAAGCGCGGGCGATGGCGATACGTTGTGACTGTCCTTCGCTTAATCCCGTACCTTGTTCGCCGCAACGGCTGTCCAAGCCTTCGGGGAGTTGGAATACGAAATCGGCACAGGCGTGGATGAGTGCGGTTTGCATTTCTTCATCTGTGGCGTACGGATTGCCGAGCAACAGGTTTTCCCGTATGGTACCGCTAAAGAGGGTATTTCCTTGGGGGACGTAGGTGAAGTTGGAGCGGGTACCTGCATGGCATTCGGATTGCCTGCCATGGTTGTCGTATAATATGATTTTTCCCGCTGTGGGATGGATTAAGGAAAGCATCAGGCGTATTAAAGTCGTTTTCCCTGCACCGGTTTCCCCTATCACGGCCGTATGGCTGCCCGGCGGGAAATCGTAGGTGAAATCTTGCAGTATGTGGCGGCTTCCCTTGTCGTATGCGTATGAGACTTGATGGAAGCGTATGCCGGGGGGCGAGCCTGTCCGGATTTCTTCGGGATGTTTTTCCAAAGGAATCTCTTCTAATTGCATGAGACGTTCGCCGGCTGTAAAAGCGTTGACGAAAATAGGAATGAAACGGCTCATGTCTCGGAACGGGCCTTGTATTTGTCCTACGAGTTGGATAAAGGCTATCATCATGCCGTAGGTGATTGTCCCCTCGTGCAGTCGGGCGGCTCCCCACAGAAAGGCCACAAGGTAGCACCCCATGAATCCGGCGCTGAGGAAAGACGAGGAAATGGACGAAAAGCGGGTGCGCGTCTTGATTTGGTTGCGTAAGTCCTGTTGTATGTTATCTAACCGTTGTACCATAACGGACTGTTGTTCCAATGTCTGTACAACCATCTGGTGTTGTATCGTTTCTTGCAGTATGCTTTGGATACGGCTGTCCGTGTTCCTGATTTCGCGGGTCAGTTTGCGCATACGTTTCATATAGACCTTGCTCAATACCATGAAGAGCGGAATGATGGCTATGGTGAGACAAGCCAATGAAGCATCCATGGAATACAGGAATAAGAACGCACCTACCAACCGTATGCACACGGCGATAATGGAAGGAGCCGTCTCGGTGACGGCATTCACCACGTCGGTGACATCTCGCTCCAGCCTATTCAGAAGGTCTCCGCTGTGTCGTCGGTTCCGGTCTTTCCACTCGCTGTGGAGCAAACGGTCGAAATAGAACCGTTGCATGTGGTTTTGTGCCTTGACTCCCTAAATGGCCTTGATCCAGCGTGAAGCGAAATGGATACAGAGCTGTGACAACAGGATACCGATGAGTAGTGCGGCGGCTATGGATAAACTTCCGGGGGCTTTATAGGTCGCGATGTCGATGGTCCATTTGGTGGCAGCAATGAACATGAAATCCAACAATACGGTGGAACAGCCGAGCAGGGTGTTCAGTCCCGTTTGCAACCGGTGGTGCCGCAGGATATTCCACAGCCATTGGAGCAAACGTAGGGTGGAATAGGTTGACGTAGAGGAGCGAAAGGCGTTCAACATGATTCTTCCCTTGGGTCGGTGCCCCACATAAGCTTTTCACGCAAGGTGGAATAAAACGAATGGTTCTTGCGTTGCAATACCTTTATATTATAGGGAGCTCGGCGAAGGATGAGGCGCGTGGCTTCGGTGCAGGCTTCGCTGCGTCCGTCTATAGCCACGAGGAAATTATGGTTGCGGGATTCTACCGATAGCGTGAGTTCTACTTGGTCGCGGAGTGTGATGGGGCGTGCGTTCAGGCTGTGGGAGGCTACGGGCGTAATGCAGAATGTACCGGATTGGGGCACGATGATGGGGCCTCCTACGCTCAAGGCATAACCGGTGGAACCCGTGGGTGTGTTGATGATGAGGCCGTCAGCCTGATAAGTGGCTAGAAATTCACCATTCACTTCCACCCGGATGGAAATCATGGAGGAGTTGTCCCGTTTCAGGACAGCCACTTCGTTCAGGGCGTATGGGTATCCGGAGAGTTCCGGACCTTCGTATTTCACTTCGATGACGCTACGCTCATCAATTTTGTATGTGTGGTTGTAGATGTCGTCGATACATTCTTTGATTTCTTCCGGAGACACATCGGCTAAGAAGCCGAGCCGCCCCATGTTGATTCCTAATATAGGTATGTCTTTGTTTCCCACCCGGCTGGCTGCGGCCAGAAAAGTTCCGTCACCTCCCATGCTGACTGCGATGTCTGCCTGAAAATCGCTGTCTGATATCAGTCCGGTAGGACAGACATCGAAATGAAGTTCCTGACTGAGGTAGGTATAGAAATCGGTGTCGATATAGAGTTCGGCATCGTGTGCGGCCAACAAGGAAATGAGTTGTTTGACCGAAGCCGACTTTTTAGCTTGATAGATGTTGCCGAACAGGGCGAATTTGAGTCTTTCTGCCATTCTCCTAATATTAATTAAGACTTTTACTGCGGTTATAGAGCCGCAAATATAGTATTTTTTTCTAACTTTGCCCTATTGGTGACAAATTATAATTGAAAGAGAAATGACGAAATTAAGTGTGAACATTAATAAAGTGGCTACTCTGCGTAATGCGCGGGGAGGCAATAATCCGGACGTCGTGCAGGTGGCATTGGATTGTGAAAAGTTCGGGGCACAGGGCATCACGGTGCATCCCCGTCCCGATGAGCGCCATATCCGTTACCAGGACGTGTATGACCTAAAAGCTGTTTTGCGTACGGAGTTCAACATCGAAGGCAATCCGGTGGACAAGTTCAATGATTTGGTGTTGAAAGTACGACCCACACAGGTAACATTGGTGCCGGATGCTCCCGACCAGATTACGTCGAATGCGGGTTGGGATACGAAAAAGAATCTTTCGTTTCTGACGGAAATCATAGGGGAATTTAAGGAAAAAGGGATTCGTACTTCCGTTTTTGTCAATGCCGAAGCGGAGATGGTGGAATATGCGGCGAAAGCGGGGGCAGACCGGGTGGAACTTTATACGGAGCCGTACGCTTCGGCTTATGCAGGAAGTCCGGAGGTGGCTGTTCGGCCTTTTGTGGAAGCATCCCGAACGGCTCGCAGTTTGGGGTTGGGGCTGAACGCCGGCCATGACTTGAGTTTGGAGAACTTGAAATATATGCATGAACAGATAGGATGGATTGATGAAGTAAGCATCGGTCACGCACTGATTTGTGACGCTTTGTACCTCGGGTTGGAAGAGACCATCAAGCGCTATCTGGAATGTTTGAAATAGAAAGGCCGGACGCGACGGGATGATGGAAATAGACTTGCAAGGATGGTTGACAAGCGTGCTGGCTTCGTGGGGATTGGTGTCGGTAGCCGATGCCTTGGCGCACGGTGTCATGTTGGCCTTATTGGTCGCTGCGGCTTTTTTGGCAGATGCGGTTTGCCGCTGTTTTTTGTTGAAAGCTGTAGCCCATTTGGTGAAACGCACGAAAGCTACGTGGGATGATGTGGTATTCGACCATAAGGTAATGGTACGTTTAAGTCGTATGGTGGTGCCGGTGGTGATATATTGCTTTGTACCCGTAGTTTTTGCCGATACGAATGGAAGTACGGTCGATTTTGTCCGACGAATCAGTTTTGTATTTATCGTTCTTGCTTTTCTGGCTTTTGTTCATGCTTTTTTAAGGGCTGTTTATAGTGTCTATAGTGACAAAGAAGCCTTCCGGGACCGTCCTTTGAAAAGTTTGTTGCAGACGCTTCAAGTGGTGGCTTGGTTTGTGGGCGGTATCATCATACTTAGCGAACTGATAGACAAGGACCCCGTTTCGCTGTTGGCTGGATTAGGTGCTTCGGCTGCTGTTTTGATGTTGATTTTTAAAGACACCATTATGGGATTCGTCAGCGGAGTACAGTTGTCGGCCAACGATATGCTGAAAGTGGGAGATTGGATAAAGGTGCCCAAATATGATGCCGACGGGGTCGTGACGGAAGTGACGCTGAACACCGTGAAAGTCCGTAATTGGGACAATACAGTGACCACGGTGCCGCCATACGTTTTAGTCAGTGATTCGTTTCAGAATTGGAATGCGATGCGCGAAAGCGGCGGACGTCGTATCAAACGGTCTGTCAATATAGATATGAGCAGTGTGAAGTTTTGTACGCCGGAGATGTTGGAGCGTTTTCGCAAGATAAGTTTGCTGAAAGACTATATAGAAAGGAAAGAACAGGACTTGCAGGATTATAATGCGGCTCATTCCATCGACGATACCGTAAAGGTCAATGGCCGCCGCCAGACCAATCTGGGCGTGTTCCGGGCTTATTTGACGGCATACTTGCGAAGCTTGCCTTATACCAATCAGGAACTGCATTGCATGGTCCGTCATTTGCAGCCGACGGACAGGGGAATTCCTGTGGAACTGTATTTCTTTTCGACGGTGAAAGACTGGATTCCTTATGAAGAAATCCAGGCCGATGTCTTCGACCATGTTCTGGCAGTGATTCCGGAGTTCGACTTGCGGGTGTTTCAATCACCTTCGGGAGCGGATGTGCAACGCATGGCGTGGCAAGAGAAGAATTGATTTAACTTATAAATATTCATTATTAAATACAGAAGGATGGAAACAGTATATTTGTTTTTTGCCGAAGGCTCGGAAGAAGTGGAAGCTTTGGCTGTGGTAGATATTTTGCGTCGTGCAGGAGTGGAAACCCGTATCGTTTCGGTGACGGGCGACAAGATGGTGACCGGTGCACATGGAATCCGCGTGGAGGCCGATATGTTGATAGAAGAAGTTGATTTTTCCAAGGCCGCCATGTTGGTATTGCCTGGCGGGCTGCCCGGTTCATATAATCTGGCCGGACACGAAGGTTTGGCCGAAGGTATCATGCAGCAGTATAAGGCTGGTAAACCGCTGGCGGCTATTTGTGCGGCTCCTTTGGTCTACGGTCGTATGGGATTGCTGAAAGGACTGAAGGCGACTTGCTATCCCGGATTTGAAGAGAACTTGGAAGGAGCTTCTTATACAAGTAATCTTGTGGAGGAGGACGGCTTGTTCATTACCGGAAAAGGGCCGGCTGCCGTATTTGAATTCGGTTATGCCATCGTGGCCAAGCTGGCTGGTAAGGACAAGGCGGAAGCCGTAAGAAACGGAATGTTGTACAACGAGGTGGCTCGATGAGGAAATATGCGATCGTAGTGGCCGGAGGGAAAGGATTGCGTATGGGGGGCGAAATTCCCAAGCAGTTCATTCCGGTCCAAGGTCGACCGGTGTTGATGCGGACGTTGGATGCGTTTCACGCCTATGACGAAAGTGTGGAACTGATTGTGGTATTGCCGGTTGCACAGCAGGGTTATTGGAATGAATTGTGTCGTGAATATGACTTCCGCATTCCTCATCGTTTGGCCGACGGAGGAGAGACGCGCTTTCATTCCGTGGCCAACGGTTTGGCAGAGGTGCCGGATGGGGAAACGGATGCTTTGGTGTCTGTGCACGACGGTGTACGTCCTTTTGTGTCTCGTGAGGTCATAGCGGCATGTTATGAATCAGCTTTCCGGGAACGTGCCGCCATACCTGTTGCCGAAGTCGTGGAGACACTGCGTTGTCTGAAATCCAATGAGACGGAGGGAGACAGTGTAACCGTAGACCGTGCACAATATCGTTTGGTGCAGACCCCGCAGACTTTTCGGGCTGATGTGCTGAAAGCCGCTTACCGGCAAGAGTACCGTCCGTTTTTCACTGACGATGCTTCCGTGGTGGAAGCCATGGGAATTCCGGTGTCGCTGGTGCCGGGCAACCGTGAGAATATAAAAATAACCACACCTTTCGATTTAAAGATAGCCGAAGCCTTTTTATCCGATTGACCGATGATAGACCTTGAGTGTCAAGATATCAAGTTCCTGCCGGGAGTGGGACCGCAGCGTGCCAAACTGCTCGGAGATGAATTGCAAATCCGTACTTTGCATGATTTGTTGTACACCTTTCCTTATAAACATATAGACCGTACGCGGCTTTATTATATCCATGAGTTGACGGCCGATATGCCCTACGTACAGATTCGCGGCCAGATATTGAGCTTTGATACGGAGGGGGAGGGGCGGAAACGGCGTTTGGTGGCTCATTTCACCGATGGGCAGGGAGTTGTGGACTTGATTTGGTTCAATGGCATAAAATACGTTTTGTCTGCCTACAAGACGCGGACGGATTATATCGTGTTCGGGCGGCCGAGTGTTTTCAACGGACGAATCAACATCGCTCATCCTGATGTGGACAAGGCCGATGAATTGCGTTTGAACACCATGGGACTTCAGCCTTATTACACGACCACGGACAAGATGAAACGGGCCGGACTGAATTCCCGTTCCATAGAACATTTTACGGCGACTTTGTTTGAACGTTTGGATGCCGGAATTCCGGAAACCTTGCCACCTTATTTAGTAAGCTCGTTGAATCTGGTGTCTTTGGATGAAGCGCTCCGGCATGTGCATTATCCGACTTCTGCGGAAGATTTGCGGAAGGCGCAATTCCGTTTGAAGTTCGAAGAGCTTTTCTATATTCAGTTGAATATAATAAAGTATGCGCGTGAGCGTCGTCAGAAATACCGTGGTTATGTGTTTGCCCGTGTAGGCGAGCTGTTTCATACGTTTTATGAAAAGAATCTGCCGTTTGAGCTGACCGGAGCGCAGAAAAGAGTCATTCGTGAGATTCGTCAGGATATGGGGAGCGGGCGACAAATGAACCGTTTGTTGCAAGGCGATGTAGGCAGCGGGAAGACACTGGTGGCTTTGATGAGCATCTTGATTGCATTGGACAATGGTTTTCAGGCTTGTATCATGGCGCCTACCGAGATTTTGGCGGAGCAGCATTATGTGACTTTCCAGAACTTGTTGTTCGGGATGCCCGTAAGGGTGGAACTGCTGACGGGGACGGTGAAAGGAAAGCGGCGACAGGCTGTTTTGGACGGATTGAAAGACGGCGAGGTACGGATTTTGGTCGGGACGCATGCCGTGTTGGAAGACACGGTGCTTTTTAAGTCTTTGGGCATGGTCGTGATAGACGAGCAGCATCGTTTCGGTGTGGCTCAGCGCGCCCGTTTGTGGACTAAAAACAGCAATCCTCCTCATGTGTTGGTGATGACGGCCACGCCGATACCCCGTACCTTGGCCATGACCTTGTATGGCGACCTCGATGTGTCGGTTATCGACGAGCTGCCTCCCGGGCGCAAGCCGATTCAGACGATTCACCAGTTTGACAACCGTCGGGAGAGCCTGTACCGGGGATTGCGTTCGCAGTTGAACGAGGGGCGGCAGGCATACGTAGTGTACCCGTTGATTAAGGAAAGCGAGAAGATGGACATCAAGAACCTTGAAGAGGGGTATGAGCAGTTGTGCCGCGATTTGCCGGAATATAAGATAAGCCGGGTGCATGGTAAAATGAAAGCTGCAGAGAAGGAGGCCGAGATGCAAGATTTCATTTCAGGGAAGACCCAGATACTGGTGGCGACCACTGTGATAGAGGTCGGAGTGAACGTGCCGAACGCTTCGGTCATGGTGATAGAGAATGCCGAACGTTTCGGACTGGCGCAGTTGCACCAGTTACGTGGACGGGTGGGACGTGGAGCCGACCAGTCCTATTGCATTTTGGTCACCAAATATCAGCTTTCGGCTGATACCCGCAAGCGTATTCAAATCATGACGGAGACGAACGACGGGTTTGAAATAGCCGAAGCGGATTTGAAGTTGCGCGGTCCGGGCGATTTGGAAGGTACGCAGCAAAGCGGGGTTTCGTTTACGTTGAGGCTGGCCAATTTGGCACGTGACGGACAAGTACTGCAGTTGGCGCGGGAAACGGCCGAAAAAGTGTTGGACGACGACCCGCATTGCGCTGCTTCAAAGAATGATATTCTATGGAAACAGTTAAATAAATTAAGAGATAGGACGGTGAATTGGGGGGTGATTTCTTGAAAAAACGGCCTTTTGAGGAAAAATACTGTTAATTTTCTTGGGCTTTTGTTATGGAAAGATTATCTTTGCCGCTGTTAGTGTTTAGAATACGCTAATTAATATGTTTAATTCAAAAAGTCTATATTCATGGAGAAAACCTTGGTCTTGTTAAAACCTTGTACATTACAGAGAGGGCTTGTAGGAGAAGTTATCAACCGTTTCGAGAAGAGAGGACTGAGGTTGGCCGGAATGAAAATGATGCAATTGACAGATGCGATATTGGATGAACATTATGCTCATTTGCGCGAGAAATCATTCTTTCGGATTTTAAAGGATTCCATGATGTCAACTCCCGTGATTGCATGTTGCTTCGAAGGTATTGAGGCCGTAAATGTAGTGCGGGCGATGGCAGGGGCTACAAATGGCAGGAATGCCCTTCCGGGCACGATTCGCGGTGACTATTGTATGAGTAACCAACAAAATATCGTCCACACGTCCGATTCATTAGAGAATGCGAAAATAGAATTGGCGCGTTTCTTCAAGCCGGAGGAGATTTTTGAGTATGAATCTTCCAACTTGGGTTATTTGTATGCTTTAGACGAATTATAAAATAAGATAAGCGAACTTTATAATAATAATTAAATGTTTTTTAACTTCAGAAGACTTAAGACAGGAGCGGTCGTTGTGTTGGCCATGTTGAGTATGCCGGTTGCAGGGCAGGACTTGTTGGCTCGCCAAGCACCGATCGACAAAAAGATGAGAGCTGTGGATTCGGTTGCCTTGCAACGTTTGATTGGTGACGAACAGCTTGAAAATCCCGCGTTTGGTCTTTATCCCGATTGGAACAACCAATATGCCCATCGTTATGATGTAGAATTGCCGGAAGAATACAAGATAGACTTGCGGCATTTCTGCATGCCGACGCCGAGTACGAGAATTACTTCTAATTACGGTTATCGTGCAAGTTTTCGTCGTCAGCATAAAGGGCTTGACATCAAGGTGTACATTGGGGATACCATACGTTCGGCGTTTAGTGGAAAAGTACGTATCGTGGATTACGAAAGAAAAGGTTACGGTAACTATGTCGTAATTCGTCATCCGAACGGACTTGAAACCATTTACGGGCATTTGTCCAAGCACCTTGTGCGTGAGAACCAAGTTGTAAAGGCTGGCGAACCCATCGGTTTGGGAGGCAATACCGGGCGTTCAACAGGCTCTCATTTGCATTTTGAAACGCGTTTCTTGGGACAGGCTATCAATCCGGCCGAAATGTTCGATTTCGTAGCGCAAGATGTGACAGGAGACTATTATATCTTCCGCTCCAATAAGAGCAAGGGGCAGACCGAGGTGGCTAAGAATACGGTGAGTGCTCGTCCGAAGCCGACAGCTAAGCCCCGTTCTAAAGTGCATCGCGTGAAATCGGGTGAGAATCTTTCCGTAATAGCATCGAAATATGGTACGACGGTTGCTAAGTTGTGCAAGTTGAATGGAATATCCCGTAAGACTATGCTTCGTCCGGGGCAAATCATCAAATATTCATAAGCATAAGTTTGTAGTTACAATAAGGGAGATGTTTCCGTACGGTCGGGAGCATCTCTTTTTTACTATTTATCAGGGAGAAAGGACGTCTGTGGCAAGCGGGTTTCCAATCTCCTGAGAATGATTTTTCAATCTCCTGCAAACGATTTTTCGTTCTGCTGTGAATGATTTTTCATTCTGCTGCGAATGATTTTCCACCTTGAGCCGTGCGAAGAGTCAGGTGTTGTGGGGAGTGTGCAGGTTCGCCCTGCTTACAATATGAAAAATGCAGGAATAGGTTCGCATCTTTCAGACTTATTCTGTTTCAGCTACTTATGGTGAACTTTCTTATTCAGCAGCCTTCACCTTGTTTTCACCGTTAGCCTTCTTTCTTCTTCGGAAGGATTTGATGTTCAATGTGTTATGGTGAAAGAACATGAAAAGGACGTCTCCGCTAGCGTATTCTACGGTCTCTTTTTGTTTTATTCGATGATTTGTACTACCTTTGCACATTGCATGTTGTGGTATGCCTAAACGGTAAAATATGGATACACAAGGACAATTTGAGCAAATAATGAAGGAGTGTCGGGAACTGTTCGCCAAAAAGTTGCATGATTACGGTGCGGCGTGGCGTATTATGCGTCCTGCTTCGGTGACAGACCAGATATTTATTAAGGCCAATCGTATCCGTAGTTTGGAGGTGAAAGGGGTCTCGTTGGTCGGTGAGGGCATTCGCCCGGAGTTCATGGCTATCGTGAATTACAGTATTGTCGGCCTGATACAGTTGGAGCTGGGCTATGCCGACGCGGAAGACATGACGGCTGAACATGCCTTGGAATATTACGATAAATACGCGGGGCTTTCGCTCGCTTTGATGCTGAAGAAAAACCACGATTACGATGAGGCCTGGCGCGGCATGCGTATCAGTTCTTATACAGACCTTATCTTGATGAAACTTTACCGGACCAAGCAGATTGAGGCTTTGGCGGGGCAGACTTTGGTGTCGGAGGGAGTGGATGCCAACTACATGGACATGATGAATTATGCCGTATTCGGGCTGATAAAATTGACGTTCGGTGAATAGGTTGGGATATAAATTACGTTGGGTTGCCGTGAATGTCAGCCGTTTGTTGCTGGCTGTGACTTTCGTCTTCTCCGGATTGGTGAAAGTGGTTGACCCGCGTGGTACCCAATACAAATTCGATGACTATTTTCAGGCATTCGGTTGGTCGGAATGGATTCCCGGCTTTTTGCCGCTCTGGCTGGCTGTTCTTTTGGCGGTTTTTGAATTTTGTATAGGGATATATCTGTTCTTTGGGATACGTCGGCGTACGACTTCCTGGTTTTTTTTGCTGTTCATGAGTGTGATGACGCCTCTGACGTTTTATCTGGCTTTGGCCGATCCTGTGTCGGATTGCGGATGTTTCGGAGATGCCGTGTCGTTGACGAACTGGGAGACGTTCGGCAAGAATGTCGTGTTGTTGGGCTTGTCTGTGCTCGTTTTTCGTTACCGTCGGTTGATGGTGCGCTTTGTTTCCGAACGAAACCAGTGGATGATTTCCCTCTATTCTATCTTTTTTGCCTTTGTTCTGGCGGGTTTCTGTATCTATTATCTTCCGGTTTTCGATTTCCGTCCTTATCATATCGGAGTAAATCTTCCCCGATCGATGGTGGTTCCGGAAGGAGAGGAGGAGCCGGAGTATCTTACGACATTCGTACTTGAAAAGGATGGAGTAAAGAAAGAATTCACTACGGAAGATTATCCCGAGGACACGGCCTGGCATTTTGTGGAGAGCCGGACGGTGTTGGTGAAAGAAGGATATGTGCCCCCCGTACATGATTTCTCGATTATGACGTGGCCTGATGGAGAGGATATCACGGAGCAGGTTTTGTCGGACAAGGGATATATTTTCTTATTAATCTCTCCTTATCTGGAGTTTGCGGACGACAGCAATATAGACCGTATCAATGAACTTTATGACTATTGCGGCGAACATGGGTATGCCTTTTATTGTCTGACGGCATCCGGTGATGACGTGATTGGGCGATGGCAGGACCTGACGGGGGCGGATTATCCTTTTGGCATAACGGATGAAATCACGTTGAAAACCATTGTGCGCTCCAATCCCGGGCTGGTATTGTTAAAAGAGGGTACGGTGTATAACAAATGGAGTTGTAATAACCTTCCGAAAGAAGAGGACCTGAATGTGCCGTTGGAAGACGGTGAATTGGGGCGTTTGCAGTCGGCATCGCGGATGATGACGACGTTGCGTGTCGTCCTGTGGTTCCTTGTCCCCCTGTTTGTGCTGGTGTTTGCCGACCGGATATGGGTGGGGAGTAAGATGTACAGACGAATGAAACATAAAAATAGAATTATCAACCTTTTAAAAAGAAAAGAAATGAGAAAGAAAATTGTTGCAGGTAACTGGAAGATGAACCTGAATTTGCAGGAAGGTGTAGCTTTGGCTACTGAGTTGAATGCGGCTTTGGCTGCCGACAAACCGAATTGTGATGTAGTCATCTGTACGCCGTTCATCCACTTGGCTTCCGTAGCCGCTGTATTGGATGCCCAGACTATCGGTTTGGGTGCAGAGAACTGTGCAGACAAGGAAAAAGGCGCATACACTGGCGAGGTGTCTGCCGAGATGGTAAAATCTACCGGTGCGCAGTATGTCATTCTGGGACATTCGGAGCGTCGTGCTTACTACGGCGAGACAGCCGAAATCCTGAAAGAGAAGGTAAACTTGGCTTTGGCAAACGGCCTGAAGGTTATCTTCTGTATCGGTGAGGTTTTGGAAGAGCGCGAGGCTGACAAGCAGAACGAAGTGGTGAAGGCACAGTTGGCCGGTTCTTTGTTCGATTTGACGGCAGAACAGTTCTCCAACATCATTCTGGCATACGAACCGGTGTGGGCTATCGGCACGGGAAAGACGGCTACGGCTGAGCAGGCAGAAGAGATGCATGCTTTCATCCGTACGACCATTGCCGAGAAGTTCGGTGCAGAGGCTGCCGAGAATGTTTCCATCCTTTACGGCGGAAGCTGCAAGCCTTCGAACGCAAAAGAGATTTTTGCAAAGCCCGATGTAGACGGTGGTTTGATTGGCGGTGCCGCTTTGAAGTGCGCAGACTTCAAGGGTATCATCGACGCTTGGAAAGCTTAATCGGAGTAGATAAACGGAGTCATTCCGAGGGCGTCTTCGTGTCTCGGAATGGCTTCCTTTTATGGTTTTATATTCAAATGACTATATGATGAAAAGACTCTTCTTATCGTTGTTTTGGTGTGCCGTAAGTTGGCTTCAGGTTTCAGCACAACAGAAGTTTGTGGACAAGCTGGTGAAGCCTGTGAACGGGCAAGGGACGGTACGTGTGATTCAGGATGCCGAGATTACCCGGATGGTAAATGGCGGAGGGGCAGAGAAGGAATCTTCTGCTTCGCTTGCAGATTCCGGACATACATCCCAGTCGATAACGGAGAGCGGCAATTCATCTGTAGGCACTAAGCCCGTACGTAAGATGAAGGCTAACGGTTATCGGATTCAGGTTTATGCCGGGGGAAATTCCAGAACGGCTCGTCAGGAGGCACAACGGATGGCTGGAAAGGTGAAGAGCTACTTCAGTGACATGGCTACTTATACGCATTTTCAGAGTCCGCGTTGGATTTGCAGGGTGGGGGATTTCCGGACGTACGAGGAAGCTAATCAGGCTTTGCACGAATTGCGCGCCACAAAGCAATTCGATGAGGCGTTGATTGTAAAATCTGTAATTCAAATACCTTATTAAGCGGATGGAACGTCAGGTTTATAACGAAACGGTACAGCGGGAATTAGAAACCCACTATAAGGCTGTTTTGGCTTTGTTGGGGGAAGATACCGAACGTGAAGGATTGCAAAAGACGCCTTATAGGGTGGCTAAGGCGATGCAAACGTTGACGCGGGGATACGCCGAAGACCCGAAAGAAATTCTGAATTCGGCCAAGTTCAAGGAGGACTACCGCCACATGGTGATAGTGAAAGACATTGATTTTTTTTCTTTATGCGAACATCACATGTTGCCTTTTTACGGGAAAGCACATGTAGCTTATATACCTAATGGATATATTACGGGTTTGAGCAAGATCGCCCGTGTGGTGGACTGCTTTTCCCATCGTCTTCAGGTACAGGAAAGGATGACGCTGCAGATTCGGGATTGCATACAAGAGGCGTTGGACCCGTTGGGCGTGATGGTTGTAGTGGAAGCCCGACACATGTGTATGCAGATGCGTGGAGTGGAAAAGCAAAACTCGGTGACTACAACCAGTGATTTTACGGGAGCGTTCAATCAGGCCAAGACGCGGGAGGAGTTTCTCAACCTTATTCATCGAGATTCTCTATAACAATCCGTAAAATTAAGAATAAATAGCTGACATGATGATGAAATCAGATGTTTTGGCACTGTAGTTGTAGTTTACTATAATAAAGTGAAGTTGTTTAATTTTTAATATATACGAATATGATTTCAGACAAATTGCAGAAAGCTATTAACGAACAAATTGTGGCCGAGATGTGGTCGGCTAACTTGTATTTATCCATGTCCTTCTATTTGCAGAGAGAAGGTTACGACGGCTGTGCCACATGGATGAAGAAACAGTCTCAGGAAGAATTGGAGCACGCTTACGATATGGCGAACTACGTCATCAAACGTGGCGGAGTGGCTAAGGTAGACAAGATAGATGTGGTTCCACAGGAGTGGAACGGTGTATTGGGTGTTTTTGAGAATGTGTATGAGCATGAATGCCAAGTATCCAAGCTGATTGAAAATGTTGTGAAAGTGGCTTCCGAAGAGAAAGACATGGCTTCTCAGGATTTCTTGTGGGGATATGTGCGCGAACAAGTGGAAGAAGAAGCTACGGCGCAAGGTATTTTGGAAAAAATCCGTAAAGCCGACAAGGCTGCTTTGTTGTTCATTGACGATAAGTTAGGACAGCGGGTATAATTAAGACATAAGATTAGTAAGATTAAAGGCCGTTTCTGTAAGTTTGCAGGGCGGCCTCTTTTCGTGGGGTGAATTTGCCGGTAAGGCGTTTTCGGGATGGTCTTTTTAAGGAATAGGGTGCCCGTCGGCAATTTCTTTGTGTTAAATTTGGTTATATTCTTCTCGCGATATAACTTTTATTAAACTTCTTTGTTTACATTTGCAATACCCAGTTGGCCCGAAGGGGTTAGCGGGAGGTTTATTTAATAAGAAGGCGTTTTCAAGCGTCTGTCTTCGGTTCATCAAATCTCGCAAATTTGGTCAATCTACCGGAAGATGGAGCAACGGGAATGTCTGCGTGGTATGTTTATACCCTGTACTTATCGGCTGGGCCTTGGCGGTATGGCGGTGGGTGTGGTGTTTATATAATGTACCGGCGTGGGCTAACTGCGTTGCTTATCTTGGTAGATGGGCAATGCGAGAGCCTGATGAGCGAGATAAGCAAGAACAGCTCCCCACGCTTTTTTGTTATGCGAACCTGAACAAATTTTCTTTCTAATGGATTTTTATTTACCGCCGGATTAGAGGGGGCATGATGGCAAAAACAAGATTATCATGAAAAAGAGTTTACTTGTTTCAATGATGGCCTGTATGGCCACAGTGGGCGTGCGGGCACAAGGGTACACGGAAATGGGAAGCATGGATAACGTTCCGGTTTTGATACCTGGAAGCTACACAGCCGACGGGAAGCCGTTGCTGTTCGTAAAGGGTGGCGGTGATATACATGACGGTACATTCCATTTCTATGATTCAGACCTGAAACCGGTGAGGGACATTGATTTGGGGTTGCCGGAAAAAGGGTCTTATACCATGGTAAAGGCGCGTTCCTCTCAAATCGTTCTGCTGCATTCCGATGAATCTGCCTTGAGTTGGTGGGACGGAGACTATTCTCCTTCTGACGAGTGGCCTACGAGGGAAGATTGGATAGAACGTTTGACCTCTTTACTAGTGGGTGTTGATAGTTGCGTATATGAGGGCGAGGGGGACACATTGTGGTTTGTTGGGACTTTCTATCATGCATGGGAAAACGGTTCAGAAATGGTGTACAGGGATCGTCCCATGAATGGGTTTTACCTGACACCGGACAACAAGGCGTTCCGATTTTATAGAAATTACGAAAAACGTTTCTCTGGTGCTTGGCGGGAATGGAAAGAGGAAGGGTATAGCTCTCAGGATACCCCTTTATGGTTCAGAACATATTCTGATGTGTCTATTGGCAGTGAGATATTGGACGGTGCATTGTTAACCCAGGCATGGTTTGACGAGGACGACAAGTTTGAATATCTGTATGAAACATGGGACTATGCCCCGCAGGAACCGATGGAATACGACCGTGACAATGATGGCGAGGTGGATTCAGTGAGGGTGCAATACACGTATCTTCATTCCGGGGTGGAACTTCGTAAGGAGGACGGCACGAAACTGTGGCGGTATGATTATTCGGAGAAGAATTTAGGCTCTGCTGAGGTTGTTTATGGTTATGAGTTAAGTGGGAAGAAGTATTTCGCCATTTATGATATGGGGAAAGAAGCTTATGTGTTTTTTGCCGTGGGCAAGGGCGGTACTTCCATCAGTGAAGTGAGGGAAATGCCGGGATTGCTCCGGGCTTACCCCAACCCTGCGCGGAGAGGGGAAACCGTGACAATGGAGCTTCCGGAAGCAGGAACGGAAGGTGCACAGCGGAACGTGCGTATCACCGGAATGGACGGGCGTACCATTCAGAGTGTACGTGTGGGTGCCGGTGAACGCAGCGTGCAAGTGCCTTTGTCGAGGATGTCGGCCGGTGTGTATAATTTTACGCTGACCGAGAACGGGCGCGTGGTAGAGAACAGCCGTATCGTGGTGCGTTGACCTTAGCGGATGTATTGAGAGGAAAGAAGTATTCCGTCCCTGTCTTCGGGGGCGGAATACTTTACTTTAGATGAAAGGCATTGGCGGTGAAGAAATGAAAAAGCCTTTTTTAGAGTGTCGTGGTCTGTTTTATATGAACCTTCCTTGAGGGAAGTTTAGATTGATAATGCTATTGTCGAAGTATTCCGCATATTGTTTAGCTTTTGGAGAGAGGAGTAATTTGAACACATTCAAATGCATGAAGTCACTTTTGTAAGCATTGGCTCTGTGGCTTTCCATCAAGACTAAATTTTTTGCCTTTTCCCAAAGGCCTATATGTTCATAGAAAGAAGTATTTTCTTGTGAACAAGTGAATAAGCCTACATCGAATGTGCCGTTTCGGAGGATATATTCCGTCGCCTGCTTTACGAGGGCGGAACCGATTCCCGAACTCCTGTGTTCCGGATGCGTACAGACGCAACTTAATCCACACATCCTGAATGGCCGTCCATGTATGCGGATATCCCAAGAGACCACCCCGGCATATCCTATGAAACGGTTTTCTTCCACGGCACAGAACGAAGTGGCATCCATGTCTTTATGATGGATTTCCAAGTTCGTCGTGTCTTCCCAGACGCGGTATATCAAATCATAGAGCAGGCGTTTGTCGGTTTCCGATATATGATTATATTTAAAGACTTTTATGTGCATCTTTCGGCATCGTATGAATTTAGAGTGGCCAAGTGGTGGTAAAAGTACAAAAATATCGTTCATCTCCGATGGGCGGATTGTATTTTTGTGTATCTTTGCCCACGTAAAGACAAAGGGGTGCCCGGAAAGGGGCTGAGATTATACCCTCGAACCTGATGCAGTTCGTACTGCCGTAGGGATTGGATTTTATTTTCTTTCCATACCGCCGTTTGCGGTGCTTCTTTGTACTTGTCTTTTTCAGTAATAATTAAAAGTAGATGAAATGAAAATTTCGGTGAATAACAAAGAAGTGGAGACAGCAGCCGTTTCGATTTCTGCATTGGTGGAAGAGCTATCGCTTCCGCTTCAGGGGATAGCCGTGGCTGTAGAGAACCGTTTGGTGCCCCGTACCGCGTGGGACGGTTATGCGTTGGCCGAGGGGATGAACATTGTCATCATCAAAGCGGCGTGCGGCGGATAGCATTTAGTCATTCAATCCAATAAGACAGCAAAAATATGGAAAAATTAGTCATAGCAGGACGGGAGTTTACGTCCCGTTTGTTTTTAGGTACAGGTAAGTTTGATTCCAACGACCTGATGGCCCGTTCCATCATGGCTTCCGGAAGGGAAAGGGTGACGTTAGCCATGAAACGTATCGAACTGGAAGACAAGGAGGACGACATGCTGAAGCATATCGTGCGTCCCGAGATACAATTATTGCCGAACACGTCGGGTGTCCGGAATGCCGAAGAAGCCGTGTTCGCCGCCCAGATGGCACGCGAGGCATTCGGTACGAATTGGTTGAAGTTGGAAATTCATCCCGACCCTCGTTATTTGTTGCCCGATTCCACGGAGACCCTAAAGGCCACGGAGCAGTTGGTGAAGTTGGGCTTTGTCGTATTGCCTTATTGTCAGGCCGACCCTACGCTTTGCAAACATCTGGAAGAAGCCGGAGCGGCCACAGTCATGCCTTTGGGAGCACCCATCGGGACAAACAAGGGATTGCAGACCCGTGATTTCCTGCGCATCGGCATCCCGTTCACGCTGGCAGCCGTCCTGACAGGCTATGTGTATCTCTGGCTGGTGTGGGGCGCGTAAGTGCTGCCATGGCCGTGCGAGTGCCGGCCGCCTGCAAATTCGATCCTGCCGAGCCGAAGGCCTGCGTGCCAAAGCAGCAGCAAAAAACGCGCCGTGTCCAACGACACAGCGCGTTTTTGTTGTTTATTCCAACCCGATCTGCTGGGCGTATTCTTCCAGCAGCTCCCGCTCGAGAAAGGGGGTCTTGACGCCCTCGCGGTCACGGTAAGTCTCATGGCCCTTGCCGATGACGGCGATGAGGTCGCCCTCCTGTGCGTGGTCAACAGCATAATGCAGAGCGTCGAGGCGGTCGG
>ERZ780177.1456-NODE-1456-length-22438-cov-30.092570_pt1 | contig 22438 bp, 15 predicted proteins | sample MGYA00510973_ERZ780177 | MGnify/ENA primary metagenome ERZ780177 (study PRJEB29588, sample SAMEA2144396) | human gut metagenome | biome: human gut; feature: human-associated habitat; material: faeces | place: Denmark | collected 2008/2010 ...
CTTTTGAGCCTTTTCCGTAAAGCTTAACCGATTTGCCTATAAAATCAACATCTTGAGAGTGTAAATTGCAGATTTCAGCCACTCTTGCTCCTGTTGCAAACAGCAATTCGAGAACTGCGGCATTGCGTATTGCGCTGTTTTTCTTATATTCGGTGTTTGATTTTTCTATTTGCGTATATGCAAAACAGAGAATCTCGCCAATAGTGTCCAAAGGAATGGTTTTTGGTAGCATAACAGGTTCTTTGATTGATGTTTCGATTTGATCAAACGGATTGCAATCAATAAGCAATCAAAAGATTTAATAGACAGGCTGTGTGGACTTTCTAACAAATATTTCCGCTCTCATGTAAAGAATATTCATTCGGTCAATGATTGCTATAAAACGGATAATCAAGCTTTGTTTTATAATATTGAATTGATTGATACAGCTATCGAAGAAGGAAAGCAAAGAGGGAACGGTTGTGGCTGAAAGCGATGACGGGAATGGGAATGCGGTGAGGACAGAAACTACTGTGACGAAAACATATTTGTATATCACCGTGACACATAAAACGACCGATGAAATGCCGGAGGAGTATGGGTTCAGTAAGGAACAGAGGAAAATGATTGAGGTGCTTTTGAGGGAGAAGAATGGGTATTTGTGGGAGGGGTGGGAGGAATAGCCGAAAGGATTTGATTGTGAGACGGCGTGAAATGAGAAAAAGGTTAATTATAGCTAACATAGCTTAAAATCCTTGACAATAAAATGTATAAATGTTACAATTTAATCATCGGATCATTATGCTTATTGCGTGATACGAATTTTAAAGGGTGATGATATATATGAAAATAGCAATATGCGATGATGAGCGGATATTTACGGATATTTTCCGTGAAAAGCTTGAAATGACCGCCGAAAAATGCGGTATAGAATGTACTGTTTCAGCTTTCTTAAATGGTGCTGAAATGATAAGTATGATTAATAGGTTTGATGCGGTATTTCTGGATGTAGATATGCCGAGGCTCAGCGGAGAGGAGACGGCAGAATATATTATCGGTTTGGAAAAAGCTCTGCCGATTATTTTCGTAACTAATCACGACGATTTTGTGTTTTCTTCATTCAGATACAGACCTTTCGGATTTTTACGGAAAAGATATGTCGACAGTGAGCTTGAAGATATTATCAAACGGCTTGATAAATATCTGGCTGAGATAGAAAGATGTTATACATTCAATTCACACAATAAGCTGATTTCTGTACGATTAAATGATATTAATTATATTGAGGTTTACGGTCATGAAACACTTGTACATACCGCAAATGCGGTATTAGCGACTTCAAAAGCTCTTTCCGCAATTGAAAAGGAACTGTCCGAATATGGCTTTATCAGAACTCATAAATCATACATTGTAAATACCCGTTATATTTTTTCTGTTGAACGCAAAAGCATCATATTAAGTAACGGAGAAAACTTACCTGTCAGCAGAACTAAATTGACCGACGTAAAACAAATGATGATTAAATTTACAGGAGCGAACTGATATGGAATGGTTATCCGAGACAACTGAACTTTTGGCAACAGTCTGCGAAAATGTAATTATTCTGTGGTTTCTTACCTCGTTTTTCGGTACAAAGTACGATGAATATAAAAAGATCATCGCATTTATCGCAGCTGTTGTGATTACAACGGTGTTTACTTCCCTGTTTTCTTTTGCATTCCCGAATGAATTTCTTGCCTGCACCTTCGGTTTTATTATAATACTTGCTGTATATTGTCGCTTGTGCCTTAAAGGAACGGTTTGGTGCCATATTCTTCTGCCGGTAATGTCGGAAACAGTGCTTATGCTGGTTGCTGTAAGCATTAACGCTTTGTCTGTATATTTCACGCCGCTTACCTCTGCCGATGCAATAAACGACAAGAGCGTAATGCGAATTTTAATCCTTTTTATATCAAAGCTGATATTGTTTGCATTATTAGGACTTATACTGCTCTTGACAAAGAGAAACCGGTCTGAATTAAGGCAGAACGAGTGGATAGCTTTCAGTGCTGTTTTTGCCGCTACGCTTGTAAGCGGTGTATGTATCTATGAAAGTGAGCTTAATGAAGAAAAAGGGATAATGTTCTTTATTTTGCCGGTAGCAGGACTTATAATAATAAATGTAGTCTCATTTTATATGCTGGTCAGAATATCACGCGAGCATAAAGAAAATATCAAAAAGTCAATGCTGCTTGTACAGATAAATGAACAAGAAAAAAATCTTCAGGAAATTCACGTTGTATATAAAGAAGTGCGAATGATACGGCACAATATAAGCGGACAGCTCAGTACATTGAAAGAACTCATCACAAACGGTAAATATGAGCAGGCAGAATGCTTTTTAAACAGCGTTGAAATCCCCGATCTTTCTACGAAAATCGCTAATGTGACCGATAACGATATGCTTAATGCAATACTCGGTTTTCTTTCACGAAAATGTGCCGGTAGCGATGCAGTGTTGCATACAAGCATATTATCCTCGGATATCAGCGGTTTTTCGCCGGCTGACATAAGCGTCATACTTACAAACCTCGTTACAAATGCTCTTGAAGCGTGTATAGAATCCGCTGACCGTGAAATTAAGCTTGAGCTTTTTATTCAGAGAAATTATTACTGCATTAAAGTGGTGAATGCAATAAAAGGCTCGGTGCTTTCGGATAATCCCAAGCTTGCTACAACAAAACAGGATAAGACGGTGCATGGATTCGGCGTGGAAAGTGTAAAAATGCTTGCTGAAAAGTACAACGGTATTACTTCATTTACAGAAAGCGGAGGGTATTTTACTGCAGAGGTATGGTTAAAATTACCTATGAACGAAGACGATAATTCGAACATTAACGATAACATACAACACACAGGGATAGATTAATTTTAATTATTGCCGAAAAAAACTGTCATCAAATGCTTCATACGCATTTGATGGCAGTTTTTTATGCCAAGATATTGTGCTTGTTCAGCGAAGTACAGTTCAGTTGGATTAAATGCCCATTAATATGCTGTGCTTACAAGGTGTAAACGAAGCATGAAGATGTATTTATGATAAGAAATATTTCATCACAAACCGAAATTGTGCATTTCAGGTCGAAATATGTGCATTTCAGGAAAAACTATTGCATTAATAGAAAGAATGCGAGTATACTTTTTCTGAAAAAAACTTGAAATGATTATGTTATAACAACTTTTGTCTAACATGAAAAAATTGGTATTACAATAATCATTTAAGAGTACTGACATATGAAAGGCAGTGAAATAAGTTGGGAAAGTTTAAAAAAGTTATAGCAAAGGTGATTAGCGTAATCACAGCGGCATCAATTTCACTTCAGATTGCGGCTTCTGCCGGAGCTGAGGCGGGTATTGATTTCCAGACAGATGATTTTGAGGTCACAGATTCGGTTTTTGTTGAGGAAGAAGCTTCAGAACCGGAAATTTTGTATGAAATAATATCGCTGAGAGACGAGTACAGCAAGAGATTTATGCTCAGTGATGGTAACGTACAAATTGCACGTTATGATTCTGCTGTCCATTTTCTTGATGAAAACGGTGAGTGGAAGGATATAGACAACTCTTTACAATCAAGCGATGCAATTGACAGTGAAGATTTCAACGGATATGAAAATAAAGCCAATGAGATCAAGGTCAAGTTTTCAAAATCTTCAAACGCAAATAAATTGTTTAAATATCAGTTTGATAAAAGCAGTATTACATGGGGACTTAGCAACGCTGATAAAAAAGCGGCTAAAATCAGTAAAAGAAATGCTGTAGTTCATTCCGATGATGATAAACTTGCTTTGGAAAATACACAATCCGGTGTTACATATACTGATATTATGCCAAACACGGATTTGCAGTATACGGTTATTGGTAATACGATAAAAGAAAATATTATTATCAAAGATAGAAAAGACAGTTATGATTTCACTTTTGACATTAAAACCAAAAAGTGTACATTACAATTGGAAGATGACGGTTCTATTTCTGTCTTTAATAAGGATAATGAGCAAATTGCACTTATTCCCGTTCCGTTTATGTATGACAGTGAGGGCGTGTACTCTCAGAATGTCAGCTATTCTCTGAACGAGTACAAAAAAGGTAAATATCATTTAACAATAAGTGCTGATCCTGAGTGGATAAATTCTGCTGAAAGACAGTTTCCTGTTACGATAGATCCTATTATAGAAAAGAAATTCAATAATGGTATTACCGGTACAACTGTTACTTCTGCAAGCCCCAAGGCTAATTATAACAATATGCCTGTATATTATGTCGGAAATGACAGCGAATATCATAATTCCAGAGCGTATTTTAAAATTGATATACCTGATATCGGAAAGAGCAACATTGTTGTAAAAGCAGAGTTCTGTCTTTACCAATCTGCGTCAAAACCTGAAAAATTTACAGCAAGAAAAATTTATGCATACAAGGTAACACAGGATTGGGATGCAACTAAAATAACATGGAATAATAAGCCAACCAATCAATCGACCATTTCGGATTATATGGCTTTAAATTCAAGTAACTCCACATTTAAAACGATTGATATTACCGGTATGGTAAGAGAGTGGTATAATGGTAGTTCAAAAAACTATGGCTTTGTTCTTATGGGGGATAGCGAGCCTACAACTTACGGTAAAGGATCGGTTACATTTGCAAAGTCAATCCCAAATACTAATTTTACTGGTGCACAGCTTCCGTCATTCAAAATTACTTACAGAAACAATAAGGGTATAGAAGACTACTGGACTTATCATTCTGTAAGTGCCGGTAATTCAGGAACGGCATTTATCAATGATTTCACAGGCAATTTAGTTTTTGTAAATACAGATATTGATGAAAGCGGCAACAGATATCCGTTAACGCTCAGCCATGTATATAACGGATATAACGCAAAAAATCAGTACAGACAGCCTACACCGAGCAGCACAGTATTATATAATAAGATGAATTTCGGATTAGGTTGGCAGCTCAGTGCCGAGGAAACAATAGTTGCTGTATTCGGAAATTCAAACAGGTATATTTACTGTGACGGTGACGGTACGGAGCATCATATGCTCCGAGTTTCAAACGAGGAAGATGTTTTTCTGGATGAAGACGGGCTTGGACTGACATTAAGCATAGATTCTTCAAGGAATTATAAGCTCAGCGACAATAGCGGTAATTATAAAACCTTTGATGCGGCAGGTTATCTTACTTCGTGTGTTGATTCAAACGGTCATAAAATTAAATTCACATATAATAACGCACAGCTGGTTTCTATTACTGACGGTGCAGGAAGAGTTACGAGGCTTACATATAACAGCGACAACTACTTAACTTCGATAAAAGATCCTGCGGGTCTGGAAACAACTTATACTTATAACGATGCGGGTTATCTTACTAAAATCACTTATGCCGACGGTACATATTCTGCTTATGCTTACGATTCGGATGGTATGCTGCTGAGAACACACGACAGCGAAAGTGCATACAGAATACATTTTACATATTCATCCGATAAGGCTAAAAGAGTAAAATCATATCAGGAATATGTTAAGACGGGAACGTCTGAGTATACGCCCGGGCAGAAGGTGCTTATTTCATACAATGTGAGTGACTTTGAAACAACGTATACTTCTTCCGGTAAAGATAACACTATAAACACATCTGACGATATAAAAAATGTCTACATATTTGATAATTATGGCAGAACGGTTTCTTCATATTCGACAAACAAAAATAAGACTGAGATATACGGAGCACAGTCTAATTCATATGTATCTGCTTCAAACAATGGCAAAGTAAACAAAGTTAAAGACAGTGCAAATGTTGGAGGAACAAATCCTAACTTTCTTAAATCAAATCAGTGTGAATCACTGTCAGGCTGGACGCTCGGAAGTATGGGTGCAAGCAATTCTTCCGTGACGGGTGGACTTGACAGCTCGACGAAATATCTAGGTAAAAGCTCTCTCAAAGTAGTGTCAAATTCAGCTGTTTCAAATTCTACAGTAGGATATAAGCAGTCGCTGGCACTCAGTGCAGGCAATTATACTGCAAGCGGTTATATCCGTACTTCTTCAGTAAGCGGAACAGGTGCAGGCATCGCTGTTGCAACATCTGACGGAACGGTTATTGCTCGTTCTGAATGTGTAACAGGAACAACGGATACAAATGTAAATAACGGTTGGCAAAGAATAAGTATATCATTTATGGCAACATCCAGTGCAAATTATACTATCATATTCGGTATAACAAATGGCACAGGAACAGCTTTTTTCGACTGCTTACAGCTTGAATCGGGCTCAAATTGCAGTAATGTAAATCTGCTTGAAAACGCAGGAATGCAGACGCTATCGAATTGGAATGATAATGGCTCAAAAAATACTGCTACAGGACTTATCGGAAACGGTCTTGCTATTTCCGGAAACCCGGGTTCAAAAAGATATTTATCTCAGACCGTGGCAATAAACACAGCTACAAATGATACATTTGTATTATCAGGTTGGGCAAAAGCCAATTCCGTAAGTCAGAGCGGAACTCGTACTTTCAGACTTAGAGCGGTCGTTCAATACGGCGATGCTACAACGCAAACCGTAAATGCACGTTTTTTGAGCAGAACATCTGAATGGCAGTACACATCTGCGGCAATCGTTCCGCAAAAATCAGCACCGATTGTTAGCATTACTGTGTATTGCGACTACGATTATAACTGCAATACCGTGTGCTTTGACAACATTTCGCTGACCAAGGATATTGCACAGAGCTATACCTATGACAATAACGGAAATGTTTTATCTGTAGTGGATAACGCTAAGAACAAATCCACTATGTCATATTCCAACAACGACCTTGTAAAACAGGTTAATCCAAGCGGATATGACTATACATACACTTATGATAATAAGCACAATCTGCTTACTGCTACCAGCGAAAATAATGTAAAGTACGCTTATACATACGACAGTTATGGAAATCCGATAACTCTCATGGCTTCAAACAGCGACCATTCTATGAATATTCGCTCAAACGCAGAGTACAGCAGTGACGGAAATTATCTTGCATCTCTGACAGATAGCAGAGGTCACAAAACAACTTATGACTATTCTGCAAACACAGGCTTGTTAAATAAAGTCACCGATCCGCTGAACAACAGTGTTATATACAGATACAATGCCAAAAATCAACGGCTGACGACTGTATACTATGATAAGAACAACAGCAATACTCTTGATACGGGTGAATCTTCGGTAGCTTATACTTATTCAGAGGGTCGCTTGTCATCTATTGTTCACAATGACTTTAAGTATAGTTTTGCGTATGACATATTCGGAAATCTGCTCAGCACAAAGGTTGGTAATACTGCGCTTTCTACCAATACATACGGTGCAAATAACGGTAATCTTACCAAGACTGTTTATGGCAACGGATGTGCTGTGGAATTTGAATACGATAATTTGGATCGTATAACTGCACAGAAGATCGACGGTACTGTCGCTTACAGATGGCGTTATGACAATAACGGAAATATTGTCGGAATGACTGATTGCATCAACAATACTTCTTATGTTTATGAATATGACCTGACCGGAAGACTTGTAAGAAGTTACTCAACGAAAGGAACAAGCAAGCTTCTTTCGACTGAAAATCAGTATGATGATCAGAACCGCATCAAATCAGCGACATATATTCTTCCGAATAATGCCAAGCAGCGTTATTCCTATTCTTATTCAAAGGATAACCTTGTTACCGGCGTTTCATTGCCTGCATCAAGCGGTCTTTCATATAGTTATGATGATCTGAACAGACGTACACTGAGAAGAATAGCAGGTCAGAACGTTACAACACAAGCTGAAACCTATAGTTACTATTCGCCCGGTCAGTATGCTGCAACAAATCTTGTCAATAAGATAACTTATGCGGATAACAGTACGCTGAGTTATACCTATAACTCTAATAATAACATTATAGCCGTAACCGATGGAAACGGCAAGCGCATTTCATATAAGTATGACGGCATGGGTCAGCTTATAAGGGAAAATAACCCTTATAACAATCTTACAACAGTATATTCTTACGACAAAGGCGGAAATATAACCTCGGCAAAAGAATATGCGTATACAACAGCCGCAGAGCTTGGTACAGTAAAGAAGACGAATACTTATACATACGGTGACAGCAACTGGAAGGATAAGCTGACATCCTACAACGGCAAAACGATAACATATGACAAAATAGGAAATCCGCTGACTTACCGTGACTCGCTGTCGTTTAAATGGAAGAACGGCAGACAGCTTGCCTCTTTACAAAACGGTAACAGTGTGGTAGACTATACATACAATGCCGATGGAGTAAGGATAGGCAAGAGCGGAGCAAAAACTGCAGCATATACCGTTTGCGGTACGCAGATACTCAGCGAGAATAACGGAAGCAACACTACCTACTATCTCTATGACGAGAACGGCTCACCTGTAGGACTGACATACAAAGGCACGACATATTATTACCGCAAGAACCTGCAGGGTGATATAATAAATATCACCGACAGCACAGGAGCAAAGGTAGTAACATACACCTACAATGCCTGGGGCAAGATTATGTCAATGACAGGCAATATGGAGCTTGCAGTAAACAACCCGTTCAGATACAGGGGATATTACTATGATGTTGAGAGCGGATTGTATTATCTCAACAGCAGGTATTATGACCCACAGACGGGTAGGTTTATTAATGCGGAGCCGAATGTTGATTATGGCAAATTTGACGAGGGTGCCGGATTAAATGGATACAATGTGTTTGCTTACTGTGCTAATAATCCGGTAAATAATTCCGACCCCGAAGGTGAGGCTTTGGCAAATATTATTGGCGGAATCATCGGCGGTGCTACGGGTGCTGTGTTAGGCACGCTCCTTGCCCAACAGCTTGGATTGACCGGCTGGAAGAAATGGGCTTTGATTTCTGCTGCTACTGTCGGTGGTGCTGTGCTGGGGGCTTTTCTCGGACCGTATGTGGCAAAGTTTGCTAAGTCTATTGGTTCAACAATAAAAACGGCGGTAAAAACATTAGCTAAAGGTGAACTGTGTTTTGTTGCAGGTACACTAATATTAACCGAAAACGGCCATGTTCCCATAGAGCATATTAAGGCTGGAGATTATGTGTATGCAGAAAATCCAGAAACGGGTGAAAAAGGACTTAAGCGAGTTGAGCAAACTTTTACAAATGAAATAAATGAGTTAATTCATGTCACGGTTAATGACGAAGAAATTCATACAACCCCCGGACATCCATTTTATGTTGTAAACAAAGGCTGGATCGGCGCAGAGACGCTAGAGATAGGTGACCAACTCGTTGTTTATGATGGTAAACGGGTAGTTGTTGAAAAAGTAAAACACGAGTCATTAAATAAACCTGTAACTGTATATAACTTTGAGGTTGAGGATTTTCATACATACTATGTCGGCGAAAATTCTATACTCGTTCACAACAAAGGCTGCGGACTCAATAAGCTTGCTAACTCCTATATAAAGAAAACTCTTAAACTTGATGCTCATTCTATAAAACGAGAGTATTTAGGAAGAAAAGCGAAAATTTCACTATACGATTTGGCTGTTGATAAGAAAACCGGTATTATTTACATTGTAGATAAAGCGGGTAAAATTGTTACGGATACATTTTATAAAACCAAATAGGGAGGAGATAGTCTGTGAGTAATCGCTGTACAATTTATGCAGAGATGCACTTGATTTTTGATAATGATTTTGATGTTTACTCGATCACTAAGCGTTTAGGAATTGCCCCGACAGAATGTAAATTGCGTAATGAAACACGAATGTCACCTTTGACAAATAAACCTATTGAGGGTTTTTGGACGCTGAAAACAGAAGAAAAACAAGAAAGGGACTTGGGTGTTGTATTGAATGAGTTAATTGAAAATATATCCGCTAAACTACCGGATATCAAAAAAATCTGTGATGAAAACGGAGGGACAGTTGTTTTCGATATCATCCCATTTTTTGATGGCGATAGTAAACCTGCATTGTATTTTGAAAGAGATTTTCTTGATATTGTAAATTATTTAAATGCTACCATTCAAATAGATTTATATATGAGGTGAATCTGTTTAAATCATTAAAGGGTTTCAGGAAACTCATGGCAACAAGTGCTGTGATATCACAAAGATGATATTTATTGGTACATGGCAAATACATTCGCAATTTATAAATATTTTATGAACATTCAAAATTGAGACTTGCATTTTTGCCTTTAAGTGAGGAAACAGTTGGAGGGACTTCTCTCCCTCCAACTGTTACTCTCACTGTAAAGAAGGCAAATATGGAAAAGGTTAAACTGATCGTTCACGAGTGTTTTTAGAGTAAAGAATATTATATAGTATTACAAAAGCGTTGATATTCAAGTAATGTGATCAAACAGTGCGCTATAATCAATAGGCAATCCGCTGACCTACCGTGATTCGCTTTCGTTTAAATGGAAGAACGGCAGACAGCTTGCTTCTTTACAAAACGGTATCAGTGTGATAAACTATACATACAATGCCGATGGAGTAAGAATAGGAAAAAGCGGCTCAAGAGCCGGAACTTTTATAGTTTCAGGTACGCAGATACTGCGTGAAATAAACAGTGTAGCGACCATAGATTATCTCTATGACGAAAACGGTTCGCCGATAGGACTTACTTACAAGGGAAAAACATATTATTACCGTAAAAATCTCCAAGGGGATATAATAAACATAACCGACAGCACAGGAGCAAAGGTAGTAACATACACCTACAATGCCTGGGGCAAGATTATGTCAATGACAGGCAATATGGAGCTTGCAGTAAACAATCCTTTCAGATACTAATGTGACTATATTAAGCTTGATGAAAGTAGAACGATATTACTACATTTACAGGAAGAGGGAGATATTTTACAGCAGAGGTATGGCTAAAATTATCATTTATGAAAGCAATAAGCTGGTTATAAACGCAAACACATATAGCACATAAGTGTAATTAAATAAAATTTCAGAACAAAAATGCTGCCATTGATGCTTCTACGCATTTGATGGCAGTGTTTTTATTGCGAAAATAGTACTTGTTGTGCGATGTAAAGTTGATTTTTAAGGTTAAACAATATGTTTTGCTGTTGAATATGCAAATCTAATAAATCACAAACGATAAGCATGAAAATGAATTCATTAAAAATAAATTATTGCATTTCAAGTCAAAAAATGTACATTTCAGGAAAATACTATTGCATTAATGCAAAGAAAATGTATACTTATTCTGAAAAGAGCATGATTATGTTTGTAATTACTCTTTTTGTTGCATTCAAAATATGCTTTAAGCAATTATCGAGCGAAAGCGCATACGAAAGGAATCTGAAAATGGATAAAAAAATTATTTATGTAAAATTGATAAAAGGTTGTGATCCGATAGATCACTTTGAACAATCATATCAGAGAGGAAATGACAATAAGCAAAATTATTATTACAATTTGAACCAAGGAAGTGAAATTGAGGATATTAACGATAATTCCTCGCATTACATTATTGGTTTAATACATAGTAATAAGAAAATCGAACTTGCCTATCTCGGACTTTGTAATAAACACATTAATAATAAAGGCGTAAGTTTAGTATTAGATATAAAAGTTAAAATGGAAAACTGTACTTCTATAGAAAATATACAAAAGCTCTCTGAACTGGATTTGGATTCAGATTTTGGAGATAGTTCCTATGTTTTGGTGGAAGATTCGGAACTAATTGCTAAACAAATAGATTTTATTATTAAAAAACCTCTTGAGTGTTCAGTATTACAAAGAACATATAGTTGTTTAGATACCGAAAAAGACTTACATCCTCTTGCACAGAAAAATCAATATTGTCGTAGGCAATATAATCTTCGTGATTCAATGAAAAATAGAGGAGAATTTCAACGAGACTATGAGCGAATTGTACATTCGAAATCATTTAGACGTATGGTGGATAAGGCTCAAATATTTAGCGCTTCAAAAGGTGATTATTATCGAACGCGCATGACTCATTCACAAGCTGTTGCTCAAATTGCTCGCGGAATAGCTGAGGGTCTGCATTTAAATCTTTATTTAACCGAAGCGATCGCTCTTGCCCATGACATTGGACACACTCCGTTCGGACATCAGGGTGAAAGAACATTGGATGATATTCTGCGTAACAAAATAGAAATAATCCGCAATCCCGAGCTATTTGAAAATGACTATTTCGGTGGTTTCAAGCACAACTATCAGTCAATAAGAGTAGCAACTATTCTTGAAGATGAGTATGCGGAAGTTAATGGAATGGATTTAAGTTTTCAAACGTTAGAGGGTATTCTCAAGCATACTAAATTAGACAAAAAATATACTCTTGGTGAATTTATACACGGCAATAAAATTGAAGAAGAACTTCATCTGAAACAAGAGTTCTGTTCTACACTAGAAGGACAAGCTGTAAATATTGCCGATGAAATAGCTCAACGCGGGCATGATTTGGATGATGCTTTTTCTTCAGGAGTGATGACATATGATGAATTGATGACATTTTTATCGGTTAAAAAATATAATAAACTCAAAGAAATAGTGAATAATGCCGGAAGCGGTATCACTGATGCTGTTGGCAATGGAAGAAGGCTGGTCGATGAAAGTGAGCTTAAAAATTGCAGAACGGTATCTGCAATTATTTCTTACTTTATAAACGATGTTATCGATACTTCTCAGAAAGCAATACAGCAATATAGAATTAAGGATTTTGAAGATGCTGGACACATTGTTAAAGAAAAATTGGTTTCTTTCTCGGATGAGGCATTGAAATCTTGCTGGTATTTGGAAACAATCATTACAAATAAAGTGATAAATAGTGATGAAATTTCTCTATTTGACAGTAATGCATCTACGATTATTAGTAGTCTTTTTAAAGCTTATTATAATAATCCGCGATTATTGCATAAAGGTACTCAGCGTAGAATTTACATAGAAACAAGACAATATTGCGAAAATGTAATCGACTTTGAATTCGGTAATCATAAAATTATCAAGGAGGAACTCAAACTAATTACACATGCCGATTTATCCATGTTAAGCGAAGAGATGTCAAAGGAATACAAGATCAAAAGGCGAATACTTGTCAGAAATATATGCGATTTTATATCCGGAATGACGGACACATATGCATTAAATGAATTTAATCGTATTATGAAACAACTTTAAAATAACATGCGTATGTTCACTACTAACACCACACCCACTTTTTATTGAATTGTGCTTTTCTGAAATTAAAATAACATAATGGCGGTGTATTGCAATACTAAGCACATTTAATGGCGATAATTCAATAGGAGTATATGGATCAAACTGATGTGCTATAATAAAGTTGTAACACCCCCCAAAAAAAGTGCTATAATCAACACAGGAGGGAAAAGCAATGGCAAGTTACGACGAAGAATTCAAGAAAAGGATAGTGCGGAAGCACATGGGAGAAAGGCGGACGATAAGAAGCCTTTCGGAGAAGTACCACGTTTCCGAGAAAGGAATCGGGTACTGGCTGAAAAAATACCGCGAAGAATGCTCAAAAGATCCTGCTGCAAAGGAAGAATACGACCTCATGAAGGAAAAGACAACAGAATCGTTACAAAATGCGTGTACTCGGTACTGGGCATAAACATGGAGGGTCAGAAGGAAATTCTCGGCACTTGGATTTCAGAAAATTAGTCTGCAAGCTTACTATGCAAGTATTTGTACAGACCTCAAAAACCGCGGTGTGAAGGACATTTTCATCGCCTGTCACGATAATCTCACAGGGCTTTGTGATGCGATAAACTCGATTTTTCCCAAGACGAAAAATCAACTCTGTATAGTCCATCAGATACGCAACAGCTGCAAGTTTGTTCCGTACAAAGACCGTAAAGCCGTCTGCGCTGATTTGAAGAAAATCTACGGCGCTGTGAACCTTGATGACGCCGAATTTGCAAAGGAAGAATTCCGCAAAAAGTGGGATAAAAAGTACCCCAACATACTGAAATCATGGGATAAAAACTGATCTGAGCTTACTGTATTTTTGGAATATCCGCAGGAAATCAGAAAGATAATATATTGTCGAAAACTATCACAGAATGGTAAGAAAATTCACCAAATCCAAGGCGATTTTCCCTACCGACGACGCTATCCGCAAAGTAATCTATATGTGCGTGGCGGAGATTTCCAAAAAGTGGACTATGCCGGTTCGAGACTGGGGACTGGCGTACTCTCAGTTTGCGATTTATTTTGAGGACAGATTTGTGGCATAACTGCATTCGAGGGTTCGGTTCCACCCTCGAGCACCCGAGGTTTACCCGCTTCGGAGATATCCGGCGAAAAGGAAAAACGGCAGCATTTCTGCTACCGCTTTCCGCCGTTTTATCTCACAGCCTGCGTCGGTCGCTCCTCAGCGTTGAAAAAATTTTCAAGCTTATTATGCATTTATGTTCTACTACTAAAATCGTAATGAATTTTGTGAGTGAAAATTAATTCCACGGCACTCTTGACACAGGCACCTATCGCCGTATGAGTTGAAGTAAAAGAGACAAACCGCGCCGCAAGCGGCTTTGTTTTACTTGGCAGTCAAAATCCTATATACGCCGAACTTATATCAAGAGCCTTTCGTGGCATAAACGATTAAAAAATAATACGACTTTGGGGTAGAACCATGCATTTATATATAACCACGCTTTACACATTCTATTCTCTACTATATACAATAGAAACACGAATAACATAGGAAATAAACAATGCAATGAAGCAGATTGCGTTTAATGATGAAAATTTCAAAACTGACATATTACAAAGTCTTTATTTGCATTTCAAGTCGGAATTATGCATTTCAGGTCGAAAAATGTGCATTTCAGGAAGAAACTATTGAATTTTCATAATGATATCAAGTATACTTGTGCCTAGGAGAGATGTTGAATGATTAATAAAATAGCCAACTGCATTGCTGATTTTGTTTGTGATAAAAAAATGCATGAAAAAAATGATTATGAACGTGCTATTTTGGTTTATGGTTATGAAATAATATTATCTTCTGCTTTATCTTTTGCGGCTGTGATAGTTTTGGGGTTGGCGTTCTGTAAACTATTTGAAGCTATAATTTTCTTTTTAACTTTTTATTTTATCAGACGAAGAACAGGTGGATATCACGCTGATACATATTTCAAGTGTAACCTTATCTTTTTCCTAAATATTATTGCTGTTCTGGTTGTGATTTCGTTCAGGATTTCTTTCGCATGGCAAGTAATATTTAATGTCTTTGCATTTATTTTCTGCTTCCTGCTTATATTGATGAAAGCTCCGATAGAAAATCCCAATAAACCTATATGTAAATCTAAGCAAAAAAAGCACAAAATTATCGCATTTATACTGCTCGGTATTTTAGAATGTATATCTGTAGTTATTATAAATCAGTATACATATTCCATGAGCATCTCATTGGCACTGTTCTCTGTTTCAGTTGCTATGACGATAAAATCACATTAAAGAAAGGAGGATTTGACACACATGAAAACAACAATAACTGAATTATTAGCAAAAGTCGGAATGAATGCTGCAAAAAAAGCTGCAGGTACAGCTTCACAATTTGGCTATCATCAGGCAAAAGAACCTCAGATGCCAAAACAGAAGAAGTAATGTTATTTTGGTTTACAAACCTTACTGTGATTAATGTTATATTACATGGTTTGTAAACCAAAATTTTTTTCTGTTAAGCAGAGAAGACAATCAGCTGAAAAAACAGCTGAAAAAACAAGATTTTGACAGCATAACGCTGTCACGGAAAGCTCATTTTGAGCGGAAAGGAAATTTGTTGTGAAAAAAATAGTAAAACGAATAGCTGCTATAGCAGTCATTTCTTCAACTGTAATGTCATTAATGGCAAGTGCTTCTGCACTCACAAATAGTGAAACCGTAACTAATACAACCAAAATAGGCACAACATCATATACAACCAAAGGTACAAATGATATCTCGACAACCCGATATTCTTTTGTAATTGATCTTTCAACCTATGTAAGTAGCCCAAGTAGTGCAACTGCAAATGAAATTCATACACATTGGCAGGTATATGATTATTGGACAGGCGCTGATATAGGTACGAAGCAAACAGAAGATGGTTATAATACAAACAGAAAGGACGGGTATGACTGCGTATCCAGAACATATTATGATGATATAACCGTTCTTTGCGCTCATACCGCTTATAAAAACGGACAAACACTTATAGCAAAATATACCCAGACTACAAACTAAACAGGTGTAGTAATTTAATAGACCGATGGATTTTATGTCCATCGGTCAACTTATAATACGAAAGGAACAACCATGAAAAAATCTTCTGTATTATTATCGTTTGCTATAACCATTGCAACAGTTTTTACAACGTCCGGCTGCGCTATGCAGGAGTCATACGACAGCTATATACCCGACCCGTTTGAAACATTTGAATCAAACACCCTTATCGGCGACGATATTAAAGAAAACACGGCGGCTCAGAATCTGTCAAAATACTCAACAGGCGGTTATGAGTGTACCGTTAATGAAGGAAAACCGATAGTTTATACGGGAGAAAAAATAACCGTTCCTGTTGCTGTTACTGCCGATGATACAAATGAATATGAGATGTCACTCGGCATATCTGCCGTGATAAACGGCACTGTACAGACGCTGAGTACAGGTGGTATGCGGGAAAGCAATATGCTCATTTTCGAGAATATCGCTCCGGGTGAAACAATCGAGCGGGAGATAACTTTTGACCCTGTTATCAGCAGTGAGGATAAGGGTAAAAAGCAGCTGCCGATTACTTTTTTCGCTCACTTCAACGCCGCATATATACCCGATGAAAGCTACCCCACCTTTGGTATGACTCACCATGCCAATCATTGCCTTTATACCACGATACGCCTTGACGGTACGCCTAAATACACAGATTACAGCTACGCTTCCGATATAAGCAAAGAGCTTATCACAAAAACCCTTTTGGAAAAGTACGCCGATAACACAGGTACTCCATTGAAGACAAGCGGACGAACAAGAGTAAATATGTATCAGAACACAAAGACCGACACGGGCGTTTTACGGCTCAGCGAGGACGGTACATTAAATCTCAATCTGATGCTTTATGAAAATGAAAACAGCGGTAAATACAGAGTTTCACTATACAAAAACAACGAACTAATAACTATAAACGGCAATGACTATATCGAAGCAGAGCTTGTAGACGGATATCTGTACACATATTCCGTACAGCTTGACAATATCGCTCGAGGTGACTTTATATATGCCGCAATACATAAAAACACGGGCGAGAATTTTGAAGAGTATGCTTCATTTGATATGACACAGCCCAAGCTTGTTGTAAACAGCGATTTTGAAGTAAAAGAGCCGGAAAGACCTGCCGGTACAGATAACAGCTCAGATACTTCCGACAGCACTCCGCAGGAAATAATAAACAACGGCGCTGTTGTGAAAAATACATCATTTACAATTAAGCTCATCGGATATATCGAACAGGACGGGAAAAGGCTCGCAGTTATTGAGAATAACAAAGCCCTGTACATTTCCGACATAGACGAGGATAAGCGTGTAAGTGAAATAGTACGTATTGAAGAATTGGAAAAGCAAGGCTATATGACATACTCTCTCGCCATTGACGGCGCTAAGATGGTTATTAAGAAATATGAATATGAGGGAGATGAAGTAAAGAGCGGAGCGTATTATCTGCTAGATAGTGATTTTTCAGCTGTAAGCGAAGTACCTATGCAAAAAAGCGGAGAATTTATCATTGAAGACGGTATTATACTTAACGACTCGCAAAAGCTGATACATGAGGATATAAACGGCAGTACAACGCTATGCGTATGTGATTATAACGGCGAAAACAAAAATCCGATTTACACATTCCCGGACAATTACTATGATTACTCTCTTGCCACAGACGGCGAGCTGGTATTTTTCAGGCGGTGTAAAGAGGGAAGCACTACCGAGTCAGCCGTGGTTATAAATCTCAGCGACGGCAATACCGTAATATATGACGGAGACGGGCTTACCGATGACGGCGGCGGAATAATCAGCAGCGAGGGAGATTATATCTTCTTCCCTGATCATAAAAACACAAGCGGAAAGTTTGTTATCTTTGATAAGACCAAAAAAGAATTCCGTGAGATAAAGACCGAATATAAGACCGAGGGAAGTACAAGCTCGGCACTCTCTCCCGACGGTGCTTATATTGTTACCTCTGTGACCGAGATAAGTGCGGCTGACGGCAAAACTCCGACAGGCACATATTTAAGGATTTATGATACAAAAACAGGTGAGCTGTTCTTTGAAGAAGAGATAAGCGACAGCAAACTGAAAGTAGGCGGAACTCTGCTCGTCGGAAACGAATATGTGATTCTATCCACAACAAACGGCGACTACAGAATAAAATACAGATAACGAAAGGAAATAAGCTATGCAGTTAACACTTGAACATATCACAAAATCCTACACGAAAGGCAAAAAGCGCAAAAACGCACTTGAGGACTTCACGCTCACCCTCACCGAAGGAGTGTACGGACTGCTCGGTCCCAACGGCGCAGGTAAATCCACGCTTATAAATATCATCACGGGGATAATCGGCAAAGACAGCGGAAGCATAGCGTTTTCCGACGGCGGGGACAACAGCTTTTTGTCACATCTCGGCTTTATGCCGCAGGGCATGGACTTTTACCGCAACTTCACAGCAAAGGACTACATAAAGTACATCATGGCGCTGAAAAAATACTCTCCCGACAATGCGGACGAGTATGCCCTTTCTGTGCTTGACCGTGTAAATCTGCACTCGGACGCAGATAAAAAAATCGGCGCGTTTTCGGGCGGAATGAAGCAAAGGCTCGGTATAGCGCAGGCGATAGTAGGCGAGCCTAAGGTGCTGATTTTTGACGAGCCGACCGCAGGCCTTGACGCAAAGGAGCGTATTCGTTTCAGAAATGTTATAAGCTCCCTTGCCGCAGATAAGATAGTTATACTTGCAACGCATATCGTCACCGATATAGCTTATGTTGCGAAGACGGTCGTTCTTATGAACGGCGGCAAAATAATCAAAACAGGCGCGCAGGAAGAGTTATGTTCCGATATTTCGGGCAAGGTGTGGGAGATAACCGCCGAGAGTGACAAGGTGATGGAATATATGAGTCGTATGCGTGTATCAAATGCGGTATCTGACGGCAGTAAATACACTTTACGCATAGTGTCGGACAATCTTCCCGAGCAGGGTGCAAAGACTGTACAGCCTACTCTTGAAGATGTGTGTATTTATTATTTCGGGGATATGTGATATGAAGCTGTTTAAATATGAACTGAAAAAGAATGTGCTTCGCTTATCGGTCTTTATACTTCTGCTTGCGCTTATCGGGGTAAATCTGTTCAAACAGCACGAAACAGCGAGATTTCTCGGCGACAGCCGTATTGCAATAGGCGTAGAGGATAAATCGTCACTCGGCAGAAAAATGTATGAGGAGTACAAGGGAGAGCTTACCCTGCAAAAATTTGAAGCTCTCGGCGAATACCGTGATTATTTGCAGGATTATATAAGCAGCGATGAATACAAGCCTACCGAAGAAGCAAACGACAGATTTTTCACAGGATATGCGATGGGTGATCTGAATTATTCAGAAGAAACTGCCGATAAAATGAGATATGCCTATCTGTACCCAAATCAGATGATAGAGCTGAAGCAAAGAGCAGACGAAAACATTGAATTTTACACCGGCAGAAGTGATTTTGAGGTTAGAAAAAACGAGCTTGTAAAACAGCTTTATACAGGCAGGCGTATTTCCGCATACGGAAACTATGAGGCGTTCAGGCTGTACTTTGATTACGAGTTTTCCTCGCTTGTCATTATAGTGATGATTATTTTTGCTTTTGCGGCGTCGCTCAGCGATGAAAAAGCGACAGGCACGGACAGGATAATACGCTCCTGCCGCAGAGCAAAAAGCGTATTCCTTACTAAGCAGGCGGTAATGCTGCTTTATATTACCGTGCTGATAGTTTTGTTTGCGGTTATGGATATAGTGAGGTTTAGCTCGTTTTACGACGGTTCGTTTATTAATCAGCCGCTTTATGCGATTGAAGAATACAGATATACGCCGCTTAATGTCACGGTATTCGGTGCTGTTATGCTTTCCTTGCTTGGAAAGCTGCTTGCGCTTGTTTTTATCGGAGAAATCGTACTGCTGATTTCTTCGTTTACAAAAAATGCGGGATTTTCGATAACGCTATGCTTTGCGGCTGGCGGAGCGATGATAATCATAAGCGAGCATATAAATCCGCTGTTTTCTCCGCTTTCGCTTTTAAACGCGGAAAGCTGGATGAAGGATTTTAACTGCGTCAATATTTTCGGCTATCCTGTACTGAGCTTTATTGTTCAGTTTGTTATCACGGCGGCACTGATTGCTTTGCTGACTGCTATCTGCTATTTCAGAGCCGGATATATAAGAAAGGAAAAGGGGGCGGTACAGTGATATTTTTATATGAGCTTAAAAAGATACTGATAAAGCAATATTCGCTGTTATTATATCTTATAGTTATTATTTTTGCCGCTTTTTCTCTTATTACGGCACAGCACCAGACTTACGGCTTTGCAACGGTCACCGAAAGGAACGAGTACCTTGAAACAATCACACCGTTCACAGGTGAATTGACTGATGAAAAAGCGGCGGAGATTACCGCACTTAAAGAAGAATATCTTGCCGCAAAGGCCGCTGTAAATGAGCTAAGCAATAAGTACGCAAACGGAGAGCTTGACGATGCCGCTTTTGAGCGAGAGATGGCACAGTACAAGGAAATATTAAAGCGTGAGGAAATCATCGAGCAGATATTTTCACGCTATGAATATGCAGCAGCAGACCCCGAAAAGCGTATGCTGATACCCGCCGGGAGCGTACCTGTTCTCAGCGACACATCGGTAAACTTTCTTTTTTTACTGTGCATAACATTCTGCTGTGCGTATGCAGTAATGATAGAATACTCCGGCAAAAGCAGATACATACTTATCACGACAAAGGGCGGACAAAAAGCGACTATGGCAGCAAAGCTCGCTATACTGCTTTTGCTTACCTCGCTTACAAGTATAATAGTATCCTGCTTTGATCTTGTGCGGCTGTCGGACGAACTGCCATTAGAGTATTGGGAATATAGCTTATGCTCTGTTCCTGCATTTGACAACACCGCAGTAGATATAAGTATTATCGGCGCATTTTTATCCGCACAACTGTTAAAGCTTATAGGCTATCTGTTTATTTGCGTTGCCGCCATGCTTACCGCTCATTTTACCAAAAACTATGTGGCGAGCGTGTTCCCGTTCATAGCTGTGCCTGTGGTAGCCGATTATCTTGCGGAAAGAGACAGTCAGGCTTTGTTCTTGCCAACGGGACTGCTAAAAGGCGCAGGATATTTCTTAGGTGATAAGGCGGATAAGGGATATGCGACAGAAGCCAATACGGTTATATATTTCCATCATGTTCCGCCCTTATATACGGTTATTATGACTGCGGCGGTCGTATTGTTTATTGTTATCGGTGCGGTTATTCTGATAAAGTCGGGCGAGAACAGGCTTAACAGCAAAAGGCATGGAGTGAAGCATATACCGAAGGCAGTTGTTCTGACACTTGCTTTACTGTTTTGCACCGCCTGCGGAAGTACACGACAGGCAGAATGTGTTGATGTCCTCTCAAACACCGAGAACAGCCGATATTCTTTTGAGCTGAAATATGAAGACGAAAAAGAGCTTATCGCAGTCACGGATAAGTCAAGCGGAGAAAGCTTTATTATTCCCGAGGAGACCTTTGTTGATGAATCCTATTCCATCATGTCTATTTATCCGACCGAGAACTATCTGTATTACATGAAGGGTCGTAACTCAGGGGTTTCGATATACCGCATAAAACTGTCCGATATGACAAGAGAGGAAATAATAAAATCGTCAGATACTGCGGATAAATCCATACTCGGACTTACCTTTTCATGGAGTGATACCGAAAACAGATTTTCGGCTGTCCGCTTGTTCACAGATGAAAAGAATATATATCTTATAGATAAAAACGGAATGGTTTTTGTGCTGAATCCCTTTGCCGAGAAAATAACCGACTGCACCTGTATTATTGAGGAGAGCGTGCTCGGCGGATGTATTTTTGACGGTAAAGCTATCTATTATATTGATGAAGACGGCGTGCAGAAAATGTACAATGTTGTGAACAAGACATTTCGGATATAATCATTTAAGATATGAGGAGAAATATCAGCTGATGTTAAGATTATTCCTCGGGTGTTTAGTTTTAATAATTTCTTTCTGCTTTGCAGAAGTAACATGGGTGTATATCTGCGTTGTAGTTATAGAACTATGCCCTAGTAATTTCTGAATATATCTGA
>ERZ780177.1465-NODE-1465-length-22299-cov-3.951493_pt1 | contig 22299 bp, 18 predicted proteins | sample MGYA00510973_ERZ780177 | MGnify/ENA primary metagenome ERZ780177 (study PRJEB29588, sample SAMEA2144396) | human gut metagenome | biome: human gut; feature: human-associated habitat; material: faeces | place: Denmark | collected 2008/2010 ...
GACCGAGGTTTCGTCCAGACAGCGGACCATGGTGCGGTAAGCGGGAAGCTCGGCGAGACAGATTGTTCTTGTCCATATTGTTCTCCGGTGGTTCCTGATATCCGAAGCATTCTCCTGTGCTTCGCGGATCCGGAGAATTCTCAAGCTGCGTGTTGCACCCAGGTCAAGAGTAATGGGAAAGATCTTAATTTGTGAGCCGATCCGGGCGGGAGGTAACTTTCGGGTTAACCCCAGGCAAACATTTGCCTGCCGTAATAAGGATGAAAAAAACTGCAGTGTTGCTCATGTCTGAAGTTCAAGCTACTAACAAAAAGCAATTTTGAACAACAAGCGCGCAGGCAAAGAGATACCGCACTAGCTGACCAATAAAGAAAAGCCGCCTACACCAGTCCTTTTTCTTTAAGCAACATCATTCGCGCAATCAACTGCGCCGTACTGCCGACGCCGAGCTTCTCACAGGCCGACGCGCGATGAAACTTTACAGTACGTTCCGCGATAGACAATTTGGCAGCAATCGCTTTGTTGGATAGGCCTTGCACAACGAGCTGCGCCACCTCACGCTCTCTTTCGCTCAGCGAACGAGCGTCGCTTTCCAGAGCATTGTTCTGAAGTTCAGACAGCCTCCGCTTGCAATCCTCTCGACACCAATGCAAAACGGCTTCTTTCAATCGATCCGGAACCACCGGCTTGAGCATGAAGTCAACTGCACCGTCCTTCATCGTCTGCACAGCCATATCCACGTCACCGTGTCCTGTCACAAAGATGACCGGCAAGGTCACGCCGAGTCTTCTCATTTCTGCGTGAAGCTCCAATCCGCTCATCTGCGGCATGCGAACGTCCAGAACAAGGCAACCTGCCGCATCGTTCTGATCGTCAAGAAAGGCTCGAGCCTGTTGATAACACTTAACTTGCCAACCGACCGCACCCAGCATGAAACGGTAAGAGTTAAGCATCGTCTCGTCATCATCAACAATGCGAACCAGACAAGCCGCCTTAACCCGGGCTTCCGGCAATTCGTCAATTTTGGTGTGTCTATCCGTCATTTTTTTATGCTTTCGGCAAAACCATCACAGCCTTCAAACCAAAAGGCTGATTACGCTCGATTCTCAGTCTGCCGCCGCAACCTTCCATAATGCGGGCCGATATGGCAAGGCCGACGCCCAAACCGGTGGACTTGCTGCTCGTTTTCGGTGAAAACAGATCCTGAAACATAGAAACGTCAAACGTGGGCCCATTGTCGGAGACGGCCAGCTCCCACATCGAGCCGTTACTTTCGAGTTTGACGTCAACTTGCGGATCTGTCGTGTGGCGGGTCGCTTCAGAAGCGTTCTTGAAAAGATTCAAAATGACAAGAGAAAGTTCCACCGCATCAACCTGTACATAGGCATTGGGCGGAACATTCACGTTGATTGTCGGGGGCGATTTGGCCAACAGACGAAAATCTCTGACGGCGTCACTGACAACTCTGAGCAATTGCCGTTTTTCAATTTGTTTGCCTGCCCCGCTCTTGGCGTACCCGCGAACTCGTTCGATGATAGCGCTCGCCCGCTGTGTCTGTCCGATGATCTCATCAGCGGCAATGCCGATCAACTCCATCGTATCGGACTTTTGTCCGACCTCTCCGGCAGAGCTCGGTTTGCCGTGTTCGGTCTCACCCTTGGTAATCGTCCGAATTCCGTCTGCGAAATTAGCGATCGCTCCAAGCGGCTGTTTGAGTTCATGCGCCACCATGTTGGAAAGCATGCCGACCAAACTGGCCTTTTCAAGAGCCTGAAGTCGGGATTGAGTCTGCAACACTTCGTTTTGCGCGGCTTCCCGTTGCTGCATGGCCGCTCGCAGACTTGCAGTCTTTCGCCGCACTTCCAAAGTCACAAAAACCGCATGCCATATGCCTAAAAAAAGCAGTCCGAGCGCCACGAGGACCACCCATCGGTATTCCTGCCAAAAGCGCTTGAACGTCCACTCGCGCAAGTAGCTGTAGTGACCGATTTTCAGATCCTTGAAAAGACGGTCAATCCTTGTGAAGTCGCTTGCGATGCTCCAATACATCGCTGAGTCTTCCGGCATTGAAAACAAAGCTGCCGAAGCCTTTCGGCTCAATTCCGGCAATGCTTCGGTCGTTGCGGCAAACACCCAATCAGGGTACAGCGCGGTGGAAGTCAGACAACGCAAACGAGGTTCCGTCTTTGCCCCGATAACCCGAAAGTCGTCCCGGCCAACAAGTCCTTTGTGCACCATTTCCTCGAGCAGACAGGCGCGCACCATACCAATATCGGCCCTTCCCTGCTTCATCACGTCAAAGACGCTCTGCATGGGATATCCGGTAAAAGTAGTCGAGCCAAAGAATGTTTCAGGTTCATATCCCCGAGCATTCAGTTCTCCGAGATGAACACGGTATCCGCCGAATGCATTGGGCGCAACGGCCACCGCCGTTTTACCCTTCATATCTTCGAACGTGCGAATCGTCGTATTTTCACTGCGGACAAAAAAGATGCCGCCCATACTGAAATTAGGATCATCGGCTTCGCGAATTTTCCGCGTAGCCAGATGACGGGCAAGACCCTGAGTCTGCATATGCGAGAAAGTGCCCGCATTGGAGATGAAAAAATCAAGCTGTTTGCGACGAACGGCCTCCGGCAGCGTGTCAAGATCGTAATACGAAAGATCAATATTCCGCCCCCAGGCTCTTTTCAAAGCCTGAACCGTCTCGGAGAAAACTTCTGTGCTAGACAATTCACCGATTGTGCTCAGAATACCCAGTCTCACCGGGCCTTCTGTGGCCAACCGACGGTCGAGACTCGACACATCGGACGATGCAGCCGACGGATTTTGCACCGCCAGCATCGTCATCAGCACAACATTACAAATCCATCTGGGCATGATCGCAACCACCGAAAAACAACCTGCCGTCACAGACATCATAACGGCAGGTCGTCAGTTGGAGATTCCGGTGCTTTAAGCCGTTACTCGAACGTGTTTGCGAAGAAAGTCGTCTATCACGGTTTCGAGCAGAGTTACCAACGCCAACGCAACATCGTTGTCAGGTTGCTTTGCTGCGAGCTCGGCTCTCACCCAAGAAACCCAGGAGAGATGCCGCTCAGCAAAGGAAACCGCGGCGTCAGCGTGACCGGGCGCGGCAAGAAGACGCGCCCAAAAAGCCAGCAGCACACCGAGATGATCGGCCGGCTCATGCAATGCCACTTCGGGAGCAAGGCCGAAATCGCTCATCACCTGCAAGACCTCATCGCGCGGCTCCTGCATCACGAGTCCCGTCACCGCCACGCTTTGATGCGGCGTCACGGAACCTTCGCCGACGCAAAACGCTCGTGTCCAGCAGCGGGACTGCTCCTCAATCGAGCTTTCCCGCAATACATGTGCTGCCTGACAAGCTGCCTTGGCCACGGTTTGAGGCCCTTCAGACAACGTCTGCATCATTGCGGTAAGACTCGAGCAAATCGAGTCATCCGCACCTTTGAGCAGCCAGTCAGAAAAAGTAAGCGCTGCAAGAGCCGTCACACGATCGGAAAGATGTTCGGTCACTTGTGTTTCACTCCTTACTTCACAAAGGTCTTCCGAGCCTCATACAGCACATTGGGCTTTGTCTGTTCGACAAGTTTGCGCGGCACGCCCACGGCATCGAACGTTGCATTGGGATGCAGCTTTTTGAGTTCCTCAATCGGCCCGCACTCCAGTGCGCGACCGGGACAGGATGCCACGCAGGCGGGCTTAAGTCCGACACGCAGGCGATCGACGCACATGTCGCACTTGGTCATGTGAGGATGCTCGGGCGTACCCATCTGTGTTTTTTCCAACGCCTCGAAGTATTGCGGCGCCCCCCAGGGGCAGGCCTTCGCACAAGCTCCGCAACCGATGCACTTGGCGCTGTCGACAATGACCGCACCGAATTCCTTTTCCTTGGAAATCGCCTTGACGGGACAAACCTTTACGCAGGCCGGATCATTGCAATGGTTGCATGACATAGAAAGCGGCACTACCTCGACGTCCGGAGCTCGTTTTCCAAATTCAAAGAATGTCACGCGACGCCAGTTTTCCTTCATGTCGAAACGCCGCAAAAAAGCATAGTTCGATGCTTTATCGGATGTTCCGGCTTTCCAGTCCCTCGGCGTTTCCAAACTCTTTAAAGAATTGTCCGTCAGACCGTTTAGCTTGGCGTCGCCGCGACGTCCCTCGTTCCACTCTTTGCAGGCAACCGTACATGTGGCGCAGCCCAAGCATCGCTTCTGGTTAAAGTAAAAACCCCACTGTGTCATTTTCGTATTCCTCGACGTATTCGTTGATGATCTGCTTGAGCCGTTAGGCGGGCAATGTTGCACTCACTTCGCAAACACAACCGCCGGCGGCAAAGCCGCCCGACTTCGATGTCTGCAGATGCAGGTAGGGGTCGCTCGCACCGATGTCTCGGTCGATCGTCAGCGTGTTGACGGCACCGCCCACGTCAACGGGCACACGATGGCAAACGGCCTTGCCCGTACCGGCTGCGTCAAAGTAGGCGTCAAAGAATTCGGTTTGACTCGGCTGATACCAGGCGCCTTCACCGATCGATACGACTCCGGGCAATTGACGTACGGTGACTTTGGCCGGAAGTTTGATGCAACCGGCTTCGGTGTAGACATAAACGTCGGCACCGTCCTTGATACCGCGCGCTGCGGCGTCGTCAGGATGCATGGTCACGGCGTGCGGGAAAACGTCCTGGATCATCGTCGTGTTGTCAAAGGACGAATGCGAACGATTGGGCATATGCGGCGTCGTGTACTGCAGCGTATAGCGACGACCCGAAGCATGAGGCGTTTTCTCGAGGATGTCTTCGTAGCCGTCGGCCGGGCGCACGTACTGGGCACGAGCCACCCCGGCCTGAACGCGACCGCGCTGCGCAAGCCAGGGGGAATAGAAGTTGATGCGGCCGGTATCCGTCGGGAATTCTCCGGGTGCGAATTTGGCCGCTGCAATCACGCTCTTTTCGGGCGGAACGGGCAGCTGCAGGTTGGCCTTTTCAAGCATCTCCTCGAACGTGGGAAGCTTCATGTCGGGATCGACCGACTTGTAGGCTTCAGGCAACTTCGTACCCTGCCACTGAATGCGCATCACATCATGGTCCGTCATGCCGTGGCGTCCCCAATCCAGGCCGAGTCGCTCAGCGATCATCTCGTTGATGGCAACGTCGCTCTTGGCTTCGTACATGGGATTGACAACGGCGTTGACCACGTTCATGTCGGTCTTGACACGACTGCCCGTAAAGAAGCTCTCTTCGAGGTGCGTCACCACCGGAAGGACCAGATCGGAATAACGCGCCGTCGTACTCATGAAGCGTTCGTAGCTTACGACATAGTCGAGTTTTTTCCAGGCAAGAATCTTGGGATTGATGGAAGAGCGCTGATTAAACGGGTCGGCTGAACCGCCGCCGCGCCAAACCATATCAATTTCAATCTTGGCGTCGGGCCCCAGATCGATACCGTTGATGCCGAGTACGTCGGCTCGAATTTGTTCGGGCGTACGCGAATCGCGGCCTGTCAGCAACACTTTGCTTTGCATGTACTGAGAAAACAGCAATGCGCTGTGCTTTTTCCCCTTGCACATGGCGGGCGCCTTGCCGAGCTTGACCGCCATACCGTCAACGGGAGCCAGAGCGCCGATGCCGCCGCCTCGAACCGTTGCGTTGCCGGTCATAGCCGCCAGACACAGCAACAGCCAAACATGGTACATGCCGTTGCCGGTACGTTGCGCACCGCCGCAAGTCCATGTCGAATGCAGACAAGCGGGCTTGGTCTTGGCATAAGTCACAGCCAGAGCCTCAATGGTTTCGGCCTGTACACCCGACAGGAGAGAGGCCCAGCGCAACACGCCCTCTTCCCCGCCGTGTTCGCGATTGAGTTCATCGAGATACTCCACAAACGACTGACCTTTAGGCGTCGTAAACGTGGTTCCCTTCCATGGCTTGCCCGTGATCGGATCTTTCGCAGGAGAATGACTGACAACCGTGTCACCCGGGAAAAAGCCGAAGCAATACTTGCGGATATACGCTTCATCGTGCAGACCGCGCCGATAAATCGTATTGGCCATGGCTGCCAAAATGGCACTGTCAGTCCCGGGACGCGGTGCAATCCACGGCGTAATGCCCGGGGCTCCCGTTGCCATGGCGCCTACCGTGCCCGTGTAGCGCGGATCAACCACCACGATCGGAATGCCCTTTTCTCTGGCCTTGGTCATGATGAAAGGCAGATGCGGCGACGTTGTTTGCGGGTCGGCACCCCAAACGATGATGAACTTGGAATTGAGCATGTCAATTGACGGATGCCCGTTGACGCCCTTACCGAGTGCGTTAAAGAGCGCATCCATTTCGTTGCCGGCCGAGTGATGGCCCCAGCACGAAACGTACGGGCCGAGGAAAGCAAGCGGCGTGCTGCCAACCTCCCAGATGGGGATGTAGCCCAATTCCTTCTGGCGAGCTCTCGCCTTTTCGATATGCTCGCATGCACGGTCAATAGCTTCATCCCAGGAAATGCGCTTGAAGCCCGCAAGATTGCCGCGTTCGATCGTTTGAAGAAGCGGATACTTCAGACGGTCGGGAGCGTACAGGCGTTTACGTTCGGCATAACCCTTCATGCAGGCGCGACGCTGCATCTTACCGATCGATTCGTCCGTCTTGGCCGCTTCGCAACGCGGAACGTCACCGGCTGAGGTCAACGCAAGCAGTCTTCCGTTTTTGACATGGGCCTTTAACATGCACTGCCCGTGGCAATGGATTTCGTGATAGGTGTTGACGACTTTGACGCTTTTGTCGAGCGTTTCAGCAGGCTTGGCTCCGAGAACATCCAAATCGGTCTTGGCAAGAGCCTGTGTCCAACAGGACAAAGATGAGACGGCCGCTGCAGCGGACGTCATCTTAAGAAACTGACGACGTGTGGAGGGAAGAGCGCAACGGCTCTTTTGTTCGGATTTGCTCATGCGATTCTCCTGTTTTGGGGCAGAGAAGCTGCCGAGACCTTCTTGTTTTTGTGAGTACTCGGCTCCATGGTCTCATCTTGGCCTGCCGGAGTAATTCCGACAACTGTCCCAAAGTGCAGTTATTCCTTTTCTGAATAGCGAATCCGCTAAAACGTTGACGTCCGTCCCCTAAACTTAATGCGCGTCGGTACGAGACATGCGAGCAAACGTTCGGCGCGCTGCGTCAAGCCCTTCAGTCTGCGCCCAGCATTCAATCAAATATTGTTCCAAGCGGCGAATATGCGTGTTGTGCTCTGTGTGAGGATGTTTTAAAAGCCAAACCGGACGCGCCGCGATCCGCCAGTTCTCCAGAACAAGTTCCAATTTGCCGGTTTTGAGACGCGAGCTGATCTGCCACAACGGTACGCCGACCGCGTAACCGGCACCGGCCAGGGCAGCAGCAGCAAGCGCTCCGGCGTTATTCACCTTCATCGTCGGCTCCACCCAGATGGCCACGCTCTCATCTTTGCCAAGCATCAGCGTTCGTCCGCTTCGCTCCGCAATAATCGGTCGTTTTTGAAGGTCCTCCGGTACGCGCACGGCGCTTTGCGTTTTCAAAAAATCTGGGGCCACGGCAATGCCGCGCTGCACGAACCCCAGAGCCGTCGCAAGAACTCGCGCGTTCGGTAGAACATCTTCACAGACAAAAAGGTCGTAGCCGATCATGTCCACGGGCATTGGATCGGCGTACTGTTCCACCATCACGGTCAATCCCTGCGAAGCCGGAAGGCTGCCGAATCGTGCCGTCCACTGCACAAAAAGCTCTGCCAAGGAAGCCGGAACCGCAAGCCGCAGTTCAGTGCCGCCCCCCTTTTTGCTTGTGCTTTGCAGCACTCGGTCGAATGCTTGAATCACGGCAATCGCCTCTTTGTAGCGCTGCACGCCCGCCCATGTCGGTTTGACGCCGCGCTTGCTGCGTTGCAGGAGCGGTTCACCCAGGCAATTTTCAAGTTCTCCGATTTCGCGGCTGACAAACGCCACATCGGTTTGAAACACATCGGCCGTCCGCAAAAAAGAGCCCTGCTCGACAGCTGTTGTAAACACACGCCACATCCGCAGCGTCGGCGTTTTTAGCTTTTTGTCTTTTCCTACCATTCGCCCGGTCCTCTTTCGTGAATGGTGAGTTCCGGATGCGTATGCCACTTGTTCTCAATGAAATCGGCAAGTTCCTGAACAACGGCCCGAACGGGACGGTTCACGGGTAAAAGCATGCTCACGGGTGTTTCATCGGGAATCCAATCGGAAAGAACTTCCACCAGTCTGCCCCGGCGCACATACTCGAGCGTGTCGTAACGAAAAGCATGAACGGCAATGCCCGCGCCCGCCAGCGCCGCCGAGCGGGCTGCCGCATGATCGTGCAGTCGCAATCGTGGCAGATACGGGATCACGACGCGTTCCTTGCCGCGGTGCACGACCAAAGGTCTGCCGTCCAACAGGTCGTTGCCACCCAAAAGCGAGTGATGTATGAGGTCTTCCGGAGAATGCGGCACGCCGTGTTCGGCAAGATACCGGGGCGAGGCCACCATCATGCGCTGCATAAAACCCAGGTGCCGCGTAATGACTCGCTCGCAGGGGAATAGTCCGTGACTGATGCGCAGGTCGCACCCGTGAGGCATCATCCGCACCGGTCCCAGCGTCAACGTCAGATCAATGACAACGTCGGGATGCCCGCTCTCGAAAGCCGTGATCCATCCGATGAGAAGGCCGTTTCCGATGGAGCTCGGCGCCGAGATGCGTATCGGGTCCGTCTGCGTTTTCGCACTCGGAACAGCCCGATTGCAGAGTTGCCGGAATCGCTTCATGCAATCTTCGATCGGTTCGAGCAGCCGTATGCCTCGAGAATTGAGTTTGACGCCATTGGTTTCTCGTTCGAACAACGACCCGCCCATCATCTTTTCAAACCCGACAAGTCGGCGCGAAGCTGCCGAAGGCGATATCGAAAGTTCCTGAGCGGCCGCTGCCACGGAGCCCGTCCGGACCGCCGCCAGAAAGACTTCAAAGTATTGGGTTTCGTCAACCGTCCGCATGGTTGCGTTAAGAACAAAACAGTGTTGCCTAATAGGGACTTACTGCAATTGTACGGAACTTCGAAAATTGAATTGGGGCAAAACGTTCGCGTTTTCCTCACCAGAAGAATCAACCATAGGAGAAGCTGACATGACCGTTACTTCCTGGATTGCTCTGGCGGTTGTAGCTGTTACGGTCTGGGCGCTTATCAAGCGCTATGAAACTCGACTGGTCCTCATCACCGCCGGCCTGTTTCTAGCCTGCATTTCCTTCACCCCGATGCAGGCGCTCAACGCCTTCGCAAAATCCATGACCAATTCTGGCCTCATCATGGCAATCTGCTCGGCAATGGGTTTTGCTCTTGTCATTCAAATGACCAAGTGTGACGTGCATCTGGTCAAATTGCTCTCGGCACCGCTTTCCAAACTCGGCTTTGTGCTGATTCCGGCGGCTACCGCCATCACCTATTTCATTTGTATAGCGATTCCGTCGGCTGCCGGCTGCGCCGCTGCCGTCGGTCCGACACTCATTCCGATCATGCTGCGCGCGGGCATCAGTAAAGAAGGAACGGCAGCGGCGATTCTGGCCGGCACCTTCGGCTCCATGCTCTCGCCCGGTTTGTCCCACAACCCCTTCGTAGCCAAAATGGCCGGCATCGGCGTCATGGACGTCATCGGTCTTCATATGCCATACACCTTGGTGTGCGGCGTGATCTCTCTAGTCGGCGTCTCGATTGTCTGCTTTGCGTTGGGCGACTATAAGAAAGGACGGACTGAAGAAGCACAGACTGCCGTTTCCGACGATATCGAGCGCTGCAACATTCTCAAAGCAATTGCGCCGCTCATTCCTGTCGCTCTGCTTGTGACAGGCAATCTATGGCTTCCCGCCATCAAAATGGGCGTAGCGCAGGCCATGCTGATCGGTGCCATCTATACGCTTGCCGTCACGCTTGCCAATCCGCAGGAATTCTCCAAGAAGTTCTTCGTCGGCATGGGCAAAGGCTACGGCGACGTTCTGGGCATCATCATTGCCGCGGGTGTTTTCGCTGCCGGTCTGACGGCTTCAGGGCTCGTGGCCGTCTTTATCGATCTGCTCAAGCACTCCAATGAAATTGCCCGCTGGGGCGGCTCGATCGGCCCGTTTGTCATGGGCGTGATTACGGGGTCGGGCGACGCAGCGGCGTTTGCCTTCAATGAAGCTGTCACGCCGCACGCCGAAAGCTTCGGCATGCAGGTTCCGACACTTGGCGCCATGGCTGCACTTTCGGGTGCCCTCGGTCGAACCATGAGTCCGATTTCGGGCGTTGCAATCGTCATTTGCGGTCTCACGATGGTCAATCCCATCGAACTCACCAAACGCCTGGCTCTGCCGATGTGCGTGTGCGTGATCTTCGTTGCGTTGGCAATGGTCTAACCGCTCGTTTTCTGTTGGAGTTAAGAATCATGAACTACATTGCAAATGCTGTTGCTCTGCGGCGTGAACTGCATCAGATCCCGGAACTGGGCTGGGGAGAATTCTGTACAACTGCGCGCATCATCGAAGAACTTGATCAGCTCGGTTGGAAAGTGCATGCCGGACTCGAGCAAATCGGTCTGGACGACGTCATGGGCCGCAGCCCCGAGTTCGTTAAGCAAAACATCGAACGCGCCAAGAGCGAAGGCGTAAGTGAATCGATGCTTGAGCGTATGCAGGGATTTACGGGCTGCATCGCCGAGTTCGACACGGGACGCCCGGGTAAGGTAACCGCCTATCGCTTCGACATTGACTGCGTGGGCGTACAGGAAACCGACAAGCCCGAACACCTACCCAACAAAGCCGGCTTTGCCTCCAAACATCCCGGTGCCATGCATTCCTGCGGGCACGACGGACATACCGCCGTCGGCCTGACGCTCGCTCGCTGGATCGTCGACAACAAAGATTCGCTCTCGGGACGCATCAAACTCATTTTCCAGCCGGCAGAAGAAGGTGTGCGCGGCGGGGCTGCACAAGCCGCTTCCGGTCTTCTGGATGACGTTGATTATCTGCTCGGCGCCCATCTGGCCATGATGTGCCCGACCGGTGAAGTCACAACCGTTCCCACTGGTGTTCTTTGCACCACGAAACTTGACATCCGCCTTACCGGTGCGCCCGCTCACCCGACCATGAGTCCGCATTTGGGCAGAAACGCGTTGGCTTGCGCCTGCACATGCGTCACCGAACTTCTCGGCATGGCACGCCACGGCAACGGTTTGGGCTGCATTAACGTCGGCCTGATGAGTGCGGGCGAATGCCGCAACGTGATTCCCGTACACGCTCAGATTCAAATGGAAGTGCGCGGCGAAACGGCCGAAATCAACGACTTTATGGTTGACCAGGCTGTCAGAATCGTCAAAGGTACCGCCTTGGCCTACGACGTTCAATACGAAGTGGAAAAAGTCGGTGAAGCCGGTGAAATGATTAACGATCGTGAGCTGATTGATCTTGTTGCGGAATGCGCTCACGAAGAACCCACCTGCAAGAACGTTGTGGAACGCAAGAAACTGGGCTGCTCAGAAGACTTCACGCTTCTGGCTCGACGCGTTCAGGCTCACGGCGGCAAGGCCGAATTCTTCGTTGTCGGCGCCGACAGAACGGCGGCTCACCATCAGCGCGAATTTGATTTCGACGAAACGGGTCTTGAAACCGCCTTCGGCATTTTCCGCCGTACCCTTGAAAAATTAAACGGCCGCTAACGCCGAACGACGGGCAATCTGACCGCCCTCCTCCTCCCGATGCCATGCGTGTCGGGAGGATTTTTCATCCAAACGACGTTTCAGAACTCTGTCAAACCTAACCTTCAAAGGAAACTTCTCGCCGAATCAGACAAACGAAGTCAAAAACGACATCCACGATGCCACAAGAACGACACCCTCTAAGCTGCGATTTCTTCACGTTGACGCCTCCTGAATTCATGACATTTTTGTTCGAAGGACAGAACGCGCCGTCTAAATATATTGCGTAGTTACGAGGTTGTTTTTTCTCGGTTATACTTGTGTCTTACAAGGTAAGACACCAAAAAAGGGCTATATGACATCATCCGTACTGATTAACGTTCGCTTGCCGCAAGAAATGCGCAGTCGGTTTGCCGATTTGTGTGAACAGCAGGGCATAAGTGTTTCTGAAGCTGTTCGCCGCATGGTTGAACACGCCGTTGCTCTCAAAACCGTAAATCCCGATGACAATATCTGGGACTCCATCGGTAAAGGACAACTGCCTGCCAGATTCAAAAACCGGTTTGCCATGCTGCCGGAACTCACCAAGGATCTGCCTGAAAAAGATTACGAAGGCGAAGAACCTTGGCACATTCGACCCGAAAACAAATGGACGGAGCGTGAGGTTTTCTGATGGCTTCCGGTTTCCTTTTGGACACTAACATCGTCTCATATCTGCTTGACGGGCGCGATACGGTGCTTATTGAACGCGTAGCGGCGGTTGATGAATGTCGACTGTTTGTTTCTTCCATTACCTGCTATGAACTGTGGTTCGGACTGACGCGTCGACTGATGCAAGCACCATCGAGCAAACGTCTGCTTGAGATTCAATCCAGACTGGAGCAATGGTCGAAAGACTTGAATATCGTCTCGTTTGACGGGAAAGCGGCAGGCGTGGCCGCTAGGTTCAACTCTACTCTGGTACAGCGAGGTCGGATTCTGCAACAACCGGATATGTTCATCGCCGCCCAAGCGATTGCAAACAACCTGGTTTTGGTTTCACACGATCACCGGGCATTCGAAGGGCTTCAAAAAGAAGGTCTGCTTTGGGAAGATTGGTGTGCACGGTAATCTCATTGCCGTGTTGTTCCGAGCTGGCAACATTCGAGTTTTATGAGCGTGGAAATGGCAACCTCGCAAACCTGCAGTTTTGCGTTGCCGCCATTTCAGACTACAGGCGCTTTAACTGCACCGTTCTTCACAGTTTGGTTTTTCAGCCAACCGTTTTCCAAAATTAAGCCTTCGGAGAACTAGTCTCAATTCTTTCTGCCGTCTCCATGGCCTTGCAGAGCGCTTCGTTCGGAACCAAAGGTAGCTTCAACGAGGCGACGATCGCCTTGGCCTCTTCTCTGCTGAGCACAAACCTGTCGTTGGGATCCACAACAGAGCGTGCAGCCTCGAGCGCCGCTTTTCTGATAAAGGCGGACAAAGACGCGCCATCGCAGGATGCCGCCAACAGCAACATCTCTTTGTCCTCCGCTCGAAGCCGAAATTGAGCTCGTTTCATCGCAGAGGCGCTGCCACTCATTGTTATCGCCCGGAACTTCCATTATCTGTATTCTGACTGCTATACGCCTTGCTTGTCCGATTCCTGCGCAATTAACCCGTCCGGCCCTTCGTTTGTGAAGAGTTCCAGCGCGATCGACTCCACGCGTTTGTCAAACGGAAAACAATCGTCCCAATCGCGCATGACGCCGAGTTCGCCTCGCAGCATTTCTCGGATTTCGTCGTCCGTCAAATGTTGGGCAGAATTCCGGCTCAACAGATTGCTGCGGATGATGAACGACTTATCTGTCTTGAGCTCGTCCACGACGGCTTTGGGCAAATCTCGACGTTCTGAGAGTTTGCGGCGAACATCAAACGACTTGCTTTGCGCAAGCCGCGTGAGCAATTCCTCCTGAACACCCTGCTCGTCCCAATACGCCAGAGACGAGTGAACCGATACCGGCAGCCAGAAAATCGGCTCGTTGGGATCAATTTCAGATGCATTGATTTCGCTGTCAGGTTTAAGAAAACCAATGGCGAATACATACTCGCCGATGCGTCCGTACGGATTGTCGCAGGAACGATTCTCTCTGCGGCGCAGATGGGCCGACTTTGTCGCAACGAATTCGTTTTCTTCGATTCTTATCAGCAGCTCCTCTGCCATCTCGCGCAGCTCACCATCGAAATCATTAGTAAACGCTTCGACAAAAGTCTTGAGCTTCTCAATGACTCCGGCCTCAATCATGTCCTCCGAGAAACCGCTGAAGTGCACAAGGTTTTGGAACACCTGAGACTTGATCGCCTCATCGCGCGTGACGAAGGCGATGAGCTCTTCAAGATTGAGCTTGAAAAGGTTCTCAGGATTCTTTGCAAGCACGTTGCAGACGTCGAACCCGTGATCTTTGACAAGCAGTCGCACGGCTTCTTCGGAAAGACCGTGACCGGCAGCGGCAATCTCGCGCATCCAGACGTCGTGGTGTTGGGCAAGGCGGTTGAAGAATGCGGATGCCTCTTTGACGACGATTGACGCCGTATTCTTGTTTTGCACTCGTGACATCAGACTGCCGGCCTTTTCCGTTTTAAGCGGACAGATAAAGACGTCCTCAAGCGTATCGAAAGAGAGTTGCCCTTCTTTTCTGCGGCCGCCGAACAGTGCAAGCAAAGACACCGACTCGAGCTTGTCGGCAAGTTCGTAGAAATTGTGATGTCTGACTTTGCGAAGCATAAATTCACGTGGGAAAAATCCCATTTCTTGACTCCTTGCTGCCTATCGTTTGGACAGCCAAAGTTCGTTTTGCGGTTTACCTCACGAGGCTATGTTGGATTGGCCAGGCTTCAAATATTCCTTGAAAAACGCCAAGGCTTGATTGCCCAGCCGATCTGCTTGCTTCAGCCCCCAGGTCATGAAGTCAGCCGCAGCCTGTCTGTCAGACGGTACGACCGGTGTTTCGGCAACGCGGGCAAGACAACCGAGAAGTTGTCTCATCTGCCAGGCAGCGGACCTATCAAAAGGAACATTGGTCGTAGCCTCGGAACGTGCATTGCTGATCTTGGAGTGAACAAGTCCTGCCAATACCGGATAACGCTCGGCGATGGCCTGCAATTCCTGCTCGTTGTTGCCAATCAGCCAGCCGCGTTGTCCTCCCCTCAGTGTGACTTGAAATGCTCCTCGCAAGGTGTCGTTTGCTTCGTCACAAAAAACGTAGCTCCTCCAATAGTCCTTTTTGTAGCGGCCTTCGCCAATCGGTGTCGAGAAGATGTCAAAGCCATCAGGGGAGCATTGTTCTCGACAGTATTCCTGCATGATCGCCAGTGCTTTGTCGACCAGGAAGTCCGTGCAGATCACGAAATCACGAATCGAGCACTCAATGAGCCTGGCCTCCGACGTTACTCGGCACTTGAGCAAATCCTGAATGCCGTCGGAGCAGTGACACACCGCGTTAAGAAGCGAAAACGGATTGACGCACTTATCGGCGTTGAATGTCTTCACAAATCCCCAGTAGTCATCGTGGTCGTCGTCCTCGTCGCTGTCCCATAGTTCGTGAACCTCAATGCAGCGGAAACAATCGACCGCTGCGTAGAAGTCGAGCGCCTGCTGTTGTTTCTCGTGCGGGAAATGGATAAGCACCTCATGGTGTTCATCGTCGCAATCGCCGTAGAGCTTCAGAAAGAAATCCGTCCGCGCCTTTCCGTTTTCAACAAAGATCGGGTATTCAGCTCGGATGTCATCCACTTTGAGCGTGACGCCGTGCACACGGAACTTTTGATTGCGAAAGTCCTCAACTTTGAGGTTCTCGCCTTCGACGATATGCATCACAGGCTCGTACTTGGAGTTCAGCGCCTTCATCAGGTCATCGACATTGGTAAACCAAGGCATTTTCTCTTTCCCGGCTAGGCCGGCTCCTCTCTTCTCATAACCGTTCGCTTGCATGAGCTGACGGTGTTCAAACATTTTGTTGACGGAGATCGTAAGAGTGGATGCGACAGACTGCGTCGCATTGCAACGAAAAAAGCGAAAAGGGAAAACCATTGCGCATCAGTTGATCAACGAACGCTCCATGCGTCAATCGTTGACGCACCGAGACCTATTCTGCACTTGTCGAATTTCAAGAAATACATGATGAGAAAGTACAGTATGTCTGATCGCGCCACCTCTTTGAACCTGAACAATTCCAACATCGGGCACTCCGTCGTCAACCTTTGGATGCTACGATTGCTGTGCAATGGTGACTTGTGGGCAAAAGTAGCCCGCAACGACATGTACTCCCACGACGCCTTGCCGAAGTTCTTCTGGGGACTCAAACTTCGTCGTCACCTGCATCTGGGAGCATTGATTCTCAACAATGAGAAGTTCTTCAAAACCGGCGCCGTCAAAGACATCAAAGCGGTTACAGACGTGGAGATGGAACTCGATGAGGATGCTGTCATTGCTCCTGAAAAGCGCATCCGATATTTGATCGAAGAAGTCTGGCCTCAATACAACTTTATCGACGGATTGATGCCTTTCGTGACAGCGCAACCCCGTCATCCGGAGACCATCGGCGCGTACTGTCGCCCTTTTCTCGGCCATCCGTTTACCGCCAAGTTGTTGGAAAACGGCATGCCGCGTGCCCTGAGCCGTGAACTGCGGTATTTGGAATCGGCCTGCTCCGACGAACTCTCCGCTTTACCTGAAGCCTTTGCCGCCAACCTTCGTCTGCTTCAGGAGAACTTCAAGCTCTCGGATCTGGAAACCCGCATTCTCGCCTTCGTCTACTGTGCGCGTGATGTGAAGCTCGTCAACCGACTGCTGTGCGATCTTTTCGACTACGGAGAGCAAGGCATGACACTCGTCATCGATACGCTCTCTCTGGCTCTGAACGCTGATCGCGAAGACGTCAAGAAGGCCCTTGCCGCCGAAGGAAAGCTTGTTTCCATCGGTCTTCTGGATTACGGTGAATCGGGCGACGAATTTTGCGAGCAGATTGTTCCGGGTGCCGTGCTGTCTCCTTCAACCTTAAACGTGAAACTGTCCTTGTCCAAATTGCTGCAGGAGTCGTTTTTGCCAGCACCCGAACCGACCTTGAGCGTCGATCACTTTCCGCATCTGCCGATCGTGAGCCGGGTTCTTCTCCCCTACCTCAAGTCTGCCGTAGCCGGCGAGCGCAAAGGCGTCAACATCCTCTTTTACGGACCTCCGGGCAGTGGCAAAACGGAACTTACGCGTGTCATTGCCAAGGAACTGGGACTCACCGGTTACGAAGTGCAGTTCGCCGAAAAGGAAACGCGAAAGAAAGAAGAGCGTACCTCGCGACTGAAGTTCTGGAAGGCTGCGGGCAACGTCCTTTCGCAAACCAACACCAATCTTCTGGTAATTGACGAAGCCGAAGACGTCTTCAACGACTTGGGATCGTTCTTTTTCAGCGGACGCACCAACAAGGGAGAAATCAATCGCCTTCTCGAAGAAAATCCGGTCGTCACGCTTTGGACCGCCAATTCGATTCGCCACATCGATCCGGCCATGCTGCGGCGCTTCAATATGGTGATTGAGGTAAAGTCACCTGGGCTTGCCTACCGACGCGAGATGATCGACAAGGCGTTTGATCACCGACTCTCGAAGGGCACGACGGAGAGGCTTGCCTTGACGGAAAACTTGTCGAGCGCCGTGATTCGATCGATTTCGGACATCGTTCGTGAAACCGGCAAAACGTCCGAGTCTCCTTCTGAGGACGAGATCATCGAGATGGCAGACCAGATGCTCAAGGCGCAGCACATGGGCCGTGTGGTTGACAACAATACGATGCTGCCGGAGCTCTACAAACCGCAGTTCGTCAATTCCGAACTGGACCTGAATCACCTTCTCGAAGGTCTGCGTACTGCCGGCTGCGGGCGTCTTTGCATCTACGGACCTCCGGGCACGGGTAAGTCGGCTTATGCGGCGTACGTTGCTCGGGAACTCGGCATTCCGCTGATGCGCAAAACCGGCGCAGAACTTACGAGCTGCTACGTGGGCGTAACGGAAAAGCTCATTGCCGACGCCTTTGAGACGGCGCAGCGCGACGGTGCTCTGCTGTTGCTCGATGAGGTGGATTCGTTCCTTCGTGATCGCCAGGCGACTCGGTACAGCTGGGAAGTGACGGCCGTCAACGAAATGCTGGCTCAGATGGAACGCTACAGCGGTTACTTCATCGCAACCACGAATCTGAAGGACGACCTGGATCCGGCTTGCCTGCGGCGTTTTGATCTGAAGACGAAGTTTGACTACCTGCGCCCCGAACAGGCCGTGGCGATGGCCAAGGCTTATGCGGGCAAGCTTGGTTTGACTGATGGCGTCGAAGCGCTTGACCGTGTGGCCGACTTTGGGAATCTGACGCCCGGAGACTTTGCGGCTGTGGGCCGTCAGGCGGCGTTCAGGAAACTTTCGGGAGTCGAGGATTTTGTCGAGCGTTTGGCTGTCGAGTCGAACTTGAAGGCTGCAGGAATGGGAAATCCGAAGCGGTGGATTTTGTAGTGAATGATGTTGGTTGATGCAAGTTAATCAAAGAATGCTTGAGTTCCTTGCATCAACAATCACCAGTCCACACAGATGAAACCGCACGTGAAACTATCGCGGCAATTCACAAACTTGTTGCCAAACCACAAATCGGCGCTCGCTCGCGGAAAATACCAACGCCAATTGAATCAATTCCTTGACATGAGGCCCCTGACCGTACCGTTTCATCTGCATTTGTTCGACGGCTTCTTGTAGCAGGTCATTTACCTGGGATGTGTTACGCGCGAACTTAATCTCAAACACCCAAAGTCGATTTCCAGCTTCAACTTCCAGATCACTACGCCCCAAGGCAGAATGCGCCTCAACACGTGGCACCATATCCGCGCCCATCATCAAGACTTGCAGATAGGCTCTGCAAGATGCTTCGTCAACGATCGGAAATCGTTGATAATCCATCGCATTGATGACATCGTTGAACCGATCGACCACATCTTCGGCTGTTCGTTGTGCAAGAACAGTCTCGAGCCTCACATTATCTCTAGGCGTATACGGGACGCCAGACAACAGCTTGTCTGCGTAGAGTTGCGCCATTGAACTTGCTACTTCCAGATTCGGATAGCTCAGAAGGACCACTTCGTTTGGAGTAATTGATTGAATTGTTAGGTAGCCGGCTTGGTACAACAAAACATCTCGATCCAAGCACTCATATTCCTTGGGTGTCACAAGATCCCGGAGCCACACCTTTTTAGGTTCGGCGTACTTGGCAGGGTCGTCGAGCTCGTGTCCCTTCAGATATTGCATGAGCACGACAGCGTGACCTCCACTTGAGTACCAGTAATTCCTGAAACCAGCATTCGGATTATTGAAGAAACTCAGTACTGACCAGGGGCAATAGACACGTATACGCGCCTCGCTGTCAAAAGAAAAACCGTTGTAGTTGGCTTTCAATTCGCTGAGAATCTCTTCTCTGGGAAGCCCCAAGACTTTCGCTGCCTCATTAATATAAAAATCAAAATAACGCTCAATTTCGCTTTCTGTATAACCAACTAGCGCCCCATATTCGGGATTGAGCGAAATGTCTGTGAGGTCATTGAAATCCGAAAAAATGCTTGTGCTTGAAAACTTCGTTATCCCCGTCATAAACAGGAAACGAAGGCAATCATCTTTGCTTTTGAGCGTACTGAAGAAACTGCTCATGACCATTCGCACGTCACGAAACAGTTCTTCCTTGTCCAAGCAAATCACTAGCGGAGCGTCATACTCGTCAATCAGAACAACAAGAGATCGCGAAGGCCTGTTTCCAAGCCAGCTCGAAATTTGCAACGCAAGACTTTCCCCTTCTTTAGGTTGAAAGCCGACTTCGCCAAGGTTCTTAGCAATGTAACCGAAAAAACGCTCCGTGAATTCTTCTCTTGTTCGAAAATTCTTAACCTCAGAAAAATCAAGCCGAACAACAGAATACGTCTTGTCCTTCCACAGTTTTTCTATTGCCAGACCTTTGAAATCCCTCAGCCCATTTTTGAACAACGTCTCAAAAGTCGAGATCAAAAGCGACTTGCCGAAGCGCCTAGGGCGAGCAAAGAAAAGCTTACCGTCGTTCTCCGCCAACTTACAGACCATCTCCGTTTTGTCAACGTAAATTGCGTTTGAATCTCGCAACGCAGGAAAACCGGAGCGGCCCAAAGGCAACTGCTGAATGGTACTGGTCATATATCGAGTGAAGGAAACTCAGAGAGTTAATTTTCGCTGTTTTTAGATTACCTGGTGATTGTAGCGGTCAGAGTCAAGCCGTGCGTTCGGATAAGTATGATCGAAGACACGACTTCAAGATTTCTTGGGCAGTAGAATGCTCGCACCTTGTTTCGGAAACGCCATGTCGCTTGCCTACGTTCCACTTCATTCACTACGACGCGCTTTCGTTGCCGCTACCTTTGCGCTCGTCGGATCTTTCGTCTCCCCGGCCTCATTCGCCTGGGATCTGACGATCCTGCACGTCAACGACGTCCATTCGGCGGCGGCCGGCGTTAACGACCGCGGCCCCGTCTACGATGACACCGATGCTGTCGGCGGCCTCGCCCGAGTGACGGCGCTCGTAGCCGACGAGAAAGCAAAAGCGAAGGTCCAAGGCAAAGCTGTGCTGGCGCTCGATGCCGGCGACTTCTGGCAGGGGACTCATTTTTTCAGAACGGGCGGCATGCCTTGGGCGCGGGAAGCCATGCGACGCATGCCCTGGGACGCGGTGACACTCGGCAACCACGAGTTCGACTTAGGATGCGAAACGCTTGCCTGGTATGTGAAGGCTCTTCCCTTCCCGGTTCTCGCCGCGAATCTTGAAAAGAATCCCGCCTGCCAGCTCTCGACAGCGCCGCTTCCTGCAACCGTTGTGAAGGACTTTGACGGCGTCAAGGTCGGCATCATCGGTCTGGCCAACGATGAAGGCAAAGACATTTCCGAAGCATGCCCTGAAACGAATTTTGCCGACCGTGCTGCGGCGCTTCGACGTGCCGCAGCGGAACTTGAAAAAGCGGGCGTGACGCACATCATCGCAGTGACGCATGTGGGCTACGAAGCCGATCAGGCGCTTGCCAGCGCCGTTCCGGCCATCGACGTGATCGTCGGAGGACACACCCACAGCGTTCTCGGATATCACCCCCATTCCGAAGGCCCTTACCCGACCGTAATTCCGCATGACGACGGTTCACAGACGCTCGTGGTGCAAGCGGGTCGTTCAACGCGCTATCTCGGAAGGCTCTCTGTTTCTTTTGACGATGCGGGTCGAATCGTGCAGTTTAAGGGCGACCTCGAAGAACTCGTACCAAGTCTTCGTCGAGACAAAGCGATGCATGAATTCGTTGAAAGATCGCTTGAAGCCATTCGCGCCGATCAGGAGCGTTTCGTAGGCGTCAACACGTCGACGCTTCCCGACGGACTCGATCCTTGTCGAGAAGGCGACTGCCGACGCGTTTCTCGCCTGGGGCCGTCCACGAGGTGCGGTAGCAGCAATCTTGAACGGCGGTGCCATTCGAGCCGCCATGCCGATCGGTCCCGTCACCTACGCCGATCTTCTCGATATTCATCCGTTCGGGAACCGTATTCAATTGGCCGACGTCTCGGGCGCGGTGCTTCGGGAGGCACTCGAACACGGCGTCTCGGAACCCGACGTAATCGGCCCGAGACTCCTGCAGACCGCGGGGCTTCGCTATCGACTGAATCCTGCCGCCCCCATAGGTCAACGAATCTTGTCCGCTGAGATACGCACGAAAGAAGGAACATGGGAGCCGATTCAGCCCAAGAACGTCTATCGCATCGTCACGATCTCCTACCTTCTGGGCGGAGGCGACCATTTTTCGATGCTCGGGCAACACGCCAGGATTCTGGAAACCGGCCCACTGGAAGTCGACGTTCTTGAAGCCTATCTTCATGAACAAAAGGACCAGGACGATCATCTGCCCACGCCTGCACCAGGGCGGATCATCGGGATGCCAGTCCGTTGAGGTTGGGCTGAATCAAATGGTTCAGCTACTTTTCGCGTCGGAAGGTCACTGTACTGACCGAGAATCTTCTTTGTGCGAGGCAGACTTCGGGTAGTTCGATCGTCCTTTACCTGACATAGCAACATTGCTCTTCTTGCAACGGAGCCAGCTGTTGAGCCGATAAACACCTGGTCCTCAGAAGTGGAAGTTCTACTTATTTTTGAAGCCAATTCAAAACAGGTACAGCGATCAAGGTGCACACCATCGCAAAGATGGCAACCAAACAACCGGCTCCGTCCGGATCGGAAGAGTCGCTTATTAGCTTGGTCATCAGGAAAAAACACAAACTGCCAATCACCGCCAAAACCGCAATTCCTGCCCACCCCCATAAAAACATAATCAGAACAAAAGTGACCAGTGTCGACATACAGCCTCCTCTGCGCATTCAGAAGGCTGTTATAAACCTTGATGCGTCTGACACTGTCGCACTCAGATTCAGGCAACAGCGATCTGCATTTGCCGACTCGATCTTCGAACTGTTTTCCGGTTTGACTATCTGCGCCCCTGGTAAGCTGGTGTCAAGCGCAATGACTTTTTTCCAGGGTAAACGCAATGAGACCTTTCCAGAGAG
>ERZ780177.1473-NODE-1473-length-22207-cov-6.961358_pt1 | contig 22207 bp, 14 predicted proteins | sample MGYA00510973_ERZ780177 | MGnify/ENA primary metagenome ERZ780177 (study PRJEB29588, sample SAMEA2144396) | human gut metagenome | biome: human gut; feature: human-associated habitat; material: faeces | place: Denmark | collected 2008/2010 ...
CTCGCCCTGGATGCGGCAGGCATTGGAGAACTTGTGGAACGCCGCGGCAAGACGCATGAGGTAGCGGTTGATGTAGCTCGGGTCGTAGTCGCGCGCTGCCATGCGAATCTCCTCGGCAAAGGAGGAGAGTTCCTTGATGAGCGCGTGCTCAGCATCGCTCGAAAGGATGGACAGGTCGACCGCGCCGGGCTTGACGCTGTGGCCCTCTTCCTCCAGCGCTTTGAGCAGGCTGCAAATTCGCGCGTGCGCGTACTGGATGTAGTAGATGGGGTTCTCGCTGTCCTCGCGCACGGCGAGGCCGAGGTCAAATTCCATCTGCGTGTCGGGCTTGGCGTTGAAGAAGTAACGGCAGGCGTCGACAGGAATCTCATCGAGCAGGTCGGAGAGCGAAATGGTCTTACCCGTGCGCTTGGACATACGCACGACCTCGCCGTCGCGCACGAGCTTGACGAGCTGCATCAGCACGATATCGAGACGGTTGGTCCCGTCGAGGCCCAGTGCGTCCATCGCGCCCTTCATGCGGGCCACGTGACCGTGGTGGTCGGCGCCCCAGATGTTAATGACCTTGTCGAAGTGACGCACGGCGAACTTGTTGCGGTGGTAGGCAATGTCGCCGGCAAAGTAGGTGTAGAAGCCGTTGGCGCGGCGCAGAACGTCGTCCTTTAAGTCGAGCTTGTCGATGTCCTCGTCCTTCTTGCCCTGCTTGCGGTACTGCTCGCGCATGATGTCGGCGGTCTTGAGCCAGAGCGCGCCTTCCTTTTCATACGTCCAGCCGAGCTTATGAAGCTCCTCGACGGTGTCTTTGACATAGCCGCTGTTGTGCAGCGAGGACTCGAAGAACCATTCGTCGAACTTGATGCCGTAGCGCTCGAGGTCGCTCTTCATCTTCGGGATATTGCGGTCCAGGCCAAAGCGCGCCATATCGGCGTGGCGCTCCTCGACGGACTTTTCCAGATAGCTGTCGCCGTGGACATCGTAGAAGGCCTTGGCGAGCTCGCGGATGTCGTCGCCGTGGTAGCCGTCCTCGGGGAACTCGATCGCATCCTCGCCCTTGATGAGCTGGATGTAGCGTGCTTCGATGCTCTTGGCGAACTTTTCGATCTGGTTGCCAAAGTCGTTGACGTAGAACTCGCGCCACACGTCCGCGCCCGACCAGTCGAGCACCTCGGCGAGCGTATCGCCCAGCACGCCGCCGCGGGCGTTGCCCATGTGCATGGGGCCCGTGGGGTTCGCGGAGACGAACTCGACCATGTACTTCTTGCCGCCCAGCCAGTTGTCGCGGCCGTAGTCGCCCTTCTCCTCCTCAACGGCGGTCAGAACGTCGGCATACCACTTGTCGCCGAGGCGGAAGTTCAGAAAGCCGGGGCCCGCGATCTCGACGCTCGTAAAGTACGTGTCGCTCAGGTCCATGTGCTCGGTCAGAATTTTCGCGACCTCGCGGGGATTCTTGCGCATGGCCTTGGAGGCGGCCAGGCAGAAGGTGGTGGTATAGTCGCCGTTGGCGGTATCCTTGGGGATCTCCACGGCGGGGATGGTCTGCACGCCCTCGGGCAGCAACCCCTCCTGCACAGCCGCGCGATAAGCCGCCGCCGTCAGCTCGGCGATCTGGTTCTTTGCGCTGCGGATCATATTCATAGCAATTTCTCCTCTATCCTTTGCGGTTTTACCCAAACGGCGCGGCACATTCGCCCGAAATCGCCCCATGGGGATACTTTTTTGCAATTATACTATATTTAATGGCAGAAAACAAGGGAATCCGGTAAGAAATCTGCCGCGGCGCGCTTGCCGTGAAACGCAGGCGCAGCAAGGCCTTTCCCGCGATAAAAATCGCTGGTCCAGAAAGAGAATATTTTCGTGTCCAGTTGGGCGCAGCAGAGGCGTTTTGACGGCGCGGCGCGCCCGTCTTGCACGGCCACTGTGCCGCCTGTCAGCGTTTTATCGCAGGCCAGTATGCATTTCTCTCCGTGTGCCAGCGAGCGCCGCAAAATCGCGCCTCTCTTGCTTTTTTAACCAAAAATAATATAATAACGATAGCATTATTTAGATGCTTTTGAGAGATTTTGAGAGTAAAACGATAAAAGGAGGACTATCCCATGCCCGTTAATCTGAAAGGCCGTTCTTTCCTGACGCTGAAAGACTTCACTCCCGACGAGATCCGCTACATGCTCAATCTCGCCGCTGACCTCAAGACCAAAAAGCGCGCCGGCATCCGCGGCAACCTGCTCGCCGGCAAGAACATCGTGCTGCTGTTTGAAAAGACCTCTACCCGCACCCGCTGCGCGTTCGAAGTCGCCGCTTACGACGAGGGCGCGAACGTCACCTTCCTCGATTCCAAGTCCTCCCAGATGGGCAAGAAGGAAACGATGGTCGACACCGCCAAGGTCCTCGGCCGCTTCTACGACGGCATCGAGTACCGCGGCTACGACCAGAAGGTCGTCGAGGGTCTCGCCGCCAACGCAGGCGTTCCCGTCTGGAACGGCCTGACCGACGTCGACCACCCGACGCAGGCGCTTGCCGATATCCTGACGCTGATGGAGAACACCAAAAAGCCTCTGAGCAAGTGCAAGCTCGTCTTCTGCGGCGACACGCGCAACAATGTCGCCTACTGCCTCATGTACATCTGCGCCAAACTCGGCATCCACTATGTCGGCTGGGGTCCGAAGGAGCTCGCGCCCGCCGCTGACGTCGTCGAATACTGCCGCGAGGTCGGCAGGGAGACCGGCGCCGTCGTCGAGTACGGCGAGGACAGAGAACTCATCAAGGGCGCGGACGCTCTCTACACCGATATTTGGGCTTCCATGGGCGAAGAGGACAAGATCCCCGAGCGCGTCAAGCTGCTCACGCCTTACAAGGTCACGGGCGAGGTGATGAAGGCCACCGAAAACCCCGACTGCATTTTCCTGCACTGCCTGCCCTCCTTCCACGACTTCGACACCACCATGGCCGCTTCCCAGAAGGAGCTCGGCTATGATATCCGCGAGGTCACGGACGAGGTCTTCCTCTCCCCGAACTCCAAGGTCTTCGACGAAGCGGAGAACCGCATGCACACCATCAAGGCCGTCATGGTCGCGACGATCGGCAACGTCTGATCGGTTCAGGTCGCTTTCAAAAAAGCATAAAAGAACGGGAGCACTTCGTGCTCCCGTTCTTTTATGCTTTGTTTACTGTTCCAGCGCCTTCCAGTCGCGCGTTTCGCGCAGCGCCGTCCACTGCTCGTCGGCAGCGGCCCACTTGGCATTGCGCTCGTAGTCATGGCTGTTGGTCGCCTCCTGCATCGCAAGATAGAACCAGTCGCCCGGGTTCGCGTCGGGCCAGATCTGCATCACGCCGCGCGAGAGCAGATGGCTCTCCTCGGACGGGACACGGTCGAGCACGCGGTTGATCATCGTGGCGGTCTCGGCACGGGTGATGTTGCGCTGGGGGCCGAACGTGCCGTCGGGATAGCCCGCAATCCAGCCGTTGCCCGCGGCGAGCCTGATGTACGCCTCCGCCCAGTGGCCCGCGATGTCAGAGAAGCGGCTCTCGCTCTTGTCGAGCTTGGCGAACAGTGAGATGATCTTTGCCATCTCCGCACGCGTGATGGGCACGTCGGGGCGGAACGTGCCGTCGGGATAGCCATCCACGATGCCGGCCTTCGTCATGGTGGACACCGCGGTGTTATACCACGCGTCAGACGCCACGTCGGTATATCCGTTGGTCTTGGTCAGGTTCGCGCTGCGGCTCTCCTCCGTCAGCAGGCGGAAGAAGATGGTCGTCGCCTCGGCGCGGGTAATCTGGCCGTTCGGCTGCACCGTGCCGTCCGGATAACCGATGATGTAGGCGAAGTGGTCGTCCGTGTTCAGACCGAGGGCATCCTCATCGGGAATATCGATAACAGACGTAGGGGGATTTGGACGATAAGTGCGCTCCCACTGCGCGTAGAGCGTGATATTATCGGAAACACTGATCGATTCACCGGGCTGATACATCGTGCCGCTGCCATCCGCCGCCGCATTCCAGCCTTTGAAATTCTTGCCCGCCGGTGCAGTCAGGCCGCTGCTCGAAAGTACCATTGCCAGCCTGTTTCGCGCATAGCGATAGGAATCGGCAGGAGCTTTCCCGGTTCCGCCGTTAGCATCGTAGGTCACGGTATAGCCGTTCTTATTGCCGATCTGCGCATAAAGGATGATACTGCTCGTGATCTTCGTTCCCTCATTGAACGGCTGCATCCCGGCCTCATCATACGTCCAACCGTAGAATTCATCGCCTTCATGCAGGCCCACCTGCGGAATTTGGCTGGTGATGTCCATTCCATAAGGAACATTCTTAAGCGTATCCAAAGTCTCACCATAGGCTACAAACTCGACATTGCAGATAGGCGCGACCCAGTTGGCATAAACTGTAACGTTATGCGCAGGCATGATTTTACCTGTAAAATCAAATTTTTCTGTACATTCAGGGTCCTTATACCAGCCCTCGAAAGTATAGTTTTCAGGAACACCATACGGTCTACTAGGAACAAAAGCCTCTGCATCGTTGATATCAGCTTCATACTTGTAAGGTGCCTCTTTCACAGGATTCTTGCTTTTGTTCATATATGCTACATTGTAGCTGTTGCGGGTATAGTAGAATTTAGCGTCTCTGTATTCATCATACATTCTGGCATTAGCATCGTCATAAAATTCGCTGACTTTTGTATATTCTTTGAAGGTAAATCCCTCGATCTCATAACAGTCCTCATCTGTAATGCCAATGTTTCCCCATTCGATGGGCACGTACACCATATGATCAAGTTCAAATCCATCGCCATCAAGTTTTTCCGTGAGATACTCTGTACCATTGGCGTTTTCATCGCTATCGGTATCATTTTCACTACGGTAAAAATTTGCACCGCCCAGAGGCATAACTTTTAAGTTGGCCTGCCAGATACCATCGTCACGTTGAGGAGATACTCTCCAAGCTCCACCTGGCCATTTATCTGCAATATTTGCGCCAAGTTTTGCAGTAATTTGATATTCTTCTATCTCTGTATGCCCTATTATACTATCAGATTCGTCCAAAATATCCTGATAGAACTTTACAACGTACTCATTGCGCTTATATTTGACATTAACAATAGTGCTACCATCACCCGCGATAATCTGCTGAGCAATCGGTTCTTCTACGGAAAAGCCGTCATCGGCAGCTGGCACCGCAACATCAGTTCTCCCACCGGTTACACCATGTCTATCTTCACTTTTCACATACGAATACTCGTCATCATCGGCGTTTTCCTGCCAATAGAGCACCGTATACTTTGTGTCCGTTCTGGCCGTCCAGCCAGCATAAAGCGTTGTCGTAGAACAGATACTGGCAAATTCTGCTTTTCGAGTCACCGACTCATCTGCATACCACCCCGCAAAATCATAGCCAAACTTGGTCGGTTCAGCCGTCGGTTCAGACGCCTGTTTTGTAAAGAATTGCGGGGCCATGTACGTGCCGCCTTTGGATTCAAACGTCACCCAAAAGCCCTTTTCGACCTTTGGATACAGCGGTACAGGCGCCGTGCGGGCAGCATCATAAGAAAGTGTGGTAACGGGAGTCGTCAGTGCCTTGTCCGCGTACCACCCGGTCACACCTCGAGTCGTGTCCAGCGGCACTCTGACGTCAGTGAAATCAGTGATCGCCGCATCATTTTCGTGCAGTACCTTCGTTGCAACAACAATTGCATCGCCCTCAGTACCGCTCATAAAATAGAAGTAGTTGCCTTCGCTTTTTTCCGCCGTCGGCGTGCTCTGCACTGCGGCTTTATTTATCGAGGTGTTATCACAATCATGGATGCTCGTGACGTTTTTACCGTAAAAACGTGCTTCCCCGTCTGCCGCCAGCGCGCTGACCGGCAGGAGCGAGAGGGTCATCATCAGCACTAAGACCCATGTGAGACAGCGCTTGCCAAACTTCTTCTCTCTCATAAAAAAATCCTCCCTCTTGTCCCTGTGGACCCGAGGAAGGAGAGTTCTCCGTCTTAGGCAGCCCGGCTGTCGTGCGGCTTGCGCCGTTTAGACCCATAGCTTTGCGACACCGGCTTTCGCCGGCTGTGCCTTTTTCTGTACGCTTTGCCCCACTTTCGCGAGCCGCACAGATCATTCGATTGATAGATTTATTATAAATAATCTTCAAACGGAATCCCGTCGAATTTTGTCGGCAGTTAAACTTTTAATACCTGTTGAGTTTTGTCACGTTTCAGAAATACCTTGTAGTTTAATGGGTTTTATGACAGAACAGGAGGGGCGGATCGCTCCGCCCCCTGTCCTCTCTCAATCTCGTCTCTCTCGTTCACTTGCAGTACTGGCGCAGATCATAGCACAGGCGCTCGGCCTCCTGCTCGCCGCGGGCGACGATCGCCACGGCGTCGTTGCCGGAGATGCAGCCGAGCATATCGGGCAGCTTCATCGCGTCGATAGCCGCGCCCGCCGCATCGGCGAGCCCCGGCAGCGTCTTGAGCAGCACGACGATCCCCGCGTAGTCCACGCCCACGCTGCACTCGTTCAAAATGAGCTTCAGGCGCTTCGTGTTGTCGATGTGGTCGGCCTTGCCGGATACGGCGTAGCGGCTGCGGCCGCCGCCGATCGGCTCCTTATAAAGGTACAGCTCCTTGATATCGCGCGAGACGGTCGTCTGCTTGCTCTCGATGCCGCACTCGGCGAGACGCGCAATGAGCTCCTCCTGCGTCTCGATATTGTACTTTTCGATCAGCTCCAGGATCTTCTCTTGTCGCTTGCTCTTCATGGCTCTCTCCCATTTTCCTCCGCCCGGCCAGCTGCCGGCGCGGATGAGCTCTTCTCTCTTCTCTCGTTCTGCGGTGGAATTTTTTACAGGTCGTCGCGGTTGACGGGGCAGGACATGCAGCGCGGGCCGCCGCGGCCGCGCGACAGCTCGGCAGACGGCACGGTCAGCACGTCGAGGCCGTGCTTTGCGAGCAAGTCGTTCGTCACATAGTTGCGCTCATAGGTGATGACGCGGCCTGGCGCGATACACAGCGTGTTCGAGCCGTCGTTCCACTGCTCGCGCTGCGCGGCCATCAGGTCGCCGCCGCCGCAGCGGATCAGGTCGACCGCGGGCAGCTTGAGCTCGAGGGCCAGAATGTCCTTGAGCTCTTCCTTGATCGCGCCGAAGCGGAGCTCGCCGTGCTCGTCGAGCGTCATCTCATAAACGCTCAGCGGGCCCTCGATCTCGGGATGGATGGTGAACTTGTCGTAGTCGACCATCGTGAAAACCGTGTCGAGGTGCATGAACGCGCGCGTCTCGGGAATGTCGAAGGCGAGCACCTTCTTAAAGTCGGAATTTTGCAGAAGATTGCGCGCAAACGTCTCCGCGCCGGAGACCGTCGTGCGCTCGGACAGACCGATGGCCACGATGTCCTTCGACAGCACGAGCACGTCGCCGCCCTCGATGGAATAGCTGTCGGACAGGTCGTACCACATCTTGTTGTCCTGCGTGGCAAAGTCGCGGTTGTAGAGGAACATGTACTTTAAGAGCAGACTCTCGCGTTTGCGCGCAGGGGTATGCATGCGGTGGATGTTGATGCCCTCGCCCACGCAGGCGCCGGGGTCGCGGGTGAAGTACAGGTTCGGCATCGGGTCGGAGACGAACGGATAGTCGTCGTCGACTAAGTCCATCAGCGACGTCGGCTGCTTGGTGGCGACCTCGCAGCGCTTGATGCCCGCGATCATCTTCGTCACCATCTGCTTGGGCGGCATGTCGAGAAGTAAGCTCGTCATGCTCGCGCGCAGGCCCTTGGCGTGAATTTTGCTGATGTTCAAAAAGTCGTTGACCAGTTGGATCTGGCGCGCGGGGTCGGCGATGGCCTTGGCGACCTCGTCGACATAGTAGATGACCTCGACGCCGTTTTCGCGCAGGACCTCGGCAAAGCGGTCGTGCTCCTCCTGGGCGACCTTTAAGTACGGGATGTCGTCAAACAGCAGGCGCTCGAGCGTCGCGGGCGTCAGCGATTCCAGTTCCTCGCCGGGGCGGTGCAGCAGCACCTTGTTGAGCTTTCCGATCTCGGAAAAGTTATGGATGCCTGAATACATAAGTCATGCTCCCTTTCCCGGGATGCCGGCGGCTCTCTCATCGACCGCCCGTACACCCCGATCTGTTTTCCCTGTCCGTGCCGCCGGAACGCTCCCGACGGTCCGCGGATCGTTTTACCGTTATTACGCAGTAAAGTATACACTTTCAAAAGGCGCTTGTGATGTATCAGTGCTTTTGCCATTTCGTGTGCCAGTCATTCCTCCAGCTCTTCTTCCAGCGCTTTGCGCAATACGTCCATGCCCTGCCCCAGCCGCTCGTAGGATTCATAGGAGTAGTTGATGCGGATATGGTCGCGCCCGCCGTTCTTGCAGGGGTAGAACACATGCCCGGGGATCAGCGTGACGCCCATGTTGTAGGCCCGGCGGATAAAGCGCTTGCTGTCCAGCCCGTCCGGCAGCCTGCACCAGACATATACGCCGCCTCTCGGCTTTGTATAACTCACGCCGAGCGGCGCAAGCTCGTCGAGCTTTTGGCATACCAAATCTCGATTCGTGCGGTAGACGTCGCGAAATTTTAAAAGCGACGTGTAGTAAATGCCGTCGTCCAGGTACATGCCGAGGAGCTTTTGCGTCATCCAGTCCGAGGCCATCAGCCGCACGGAGACAAGGTAGCTCAGCGCGCGGATCAGATCGCGGTTGCCCGTGACGAAGGCAAGGCTCAGTCCCGGGATGAACGTGAGTGAAAACGAATAGATGTAAATGACGTTGCCCATCGTGTCGAACGCCTTGATCGGCGGGAGCTTATCGCCGTCGTAGACGAGTTCGCTCGCCGCGTCCTCCTCCACGATCGGCACGCGGTAGCGGTTCGAGAGCTCAACGATCTTCTTGCGCCGCTCGAGCGACAAAATGTTTCCCGTCGGGTCGTGGTAGCTCGAATTGACGAAGATGAGCCGCGGGCGCGTCTGCGTGAGTAAGCTTTCGAGCACCTCGCAGTTCATGCCGTTCTCGTCGACGGGAACGGTCAAAATTTTCGCGCCCGCAAGCTCCATCACACGGTACATATCAGGGTGGACGGGCTCCTCCATCACGACGCTGTCGCCGGGCTTGACGAGCAGCGTCACGATAAAGTCGAGTGCCTGATTCGTCTCCGATAGGATCTGAATTTCGCCCGAGGATGCCTTCACGCCCTTCGTGCCGAGAAAGGCCACGAGCTTCTGCCGCAGGAATTTATCGCCCTTATAGGGGCTGAAAAAATACTGGCACGGGCCGCTGCCCGTGAGCAGCGCCGCGATATCGCCCGCAACGCGCTCGGACGTGTACACCTCGCGCGAGGCGACGCCGCTGCCGAGGGAATAGTGGCTCTCGTCCGTAAAGCGCTGGAACAGGTCGTCAAATGTCTTTTCCATGTCGAGGTACTTTTCCGCCACCTCGCTGACCCAGTTGACGCGGCCGGGCTGCGCGCCCTCGCCGCCCCTTTCGTCCTGCGCGTCATTTTCGTCGTTTGCCGCGGCCACGATGTAGCCCACGCCCTGGCGCGACTCGATCCACGCGTCGCTCTTGAGCTCGCTGTAGGCCTTGACCACGGTGTTGCGGTGCACATCCAAGATCTGCGCGAGCGCGCGCTCGCTCGGCAGCGCGCTCCCGCGGGGCAGCGCGCCGCTGATGATCTGCGACTTGATCTGGTCGGCGATCTGCAGATAGACCGGCACCTTCGAAAACTTGTCGATGCTGACTTTCATGTACTTCTCTTCTCCCTCTCGCCGGCAGGCCGCGCTCTCACCCGCAGCCGTCGGAATTCGCGTTGGTCTCACAGAGGTCTCTCTGTTCGCATTTTACCACATAACCGTGTGCGTTGTACAGTCGTTTTTGTGCATATGACATAAAATCCAAAAAGAAAGAGCCGAGGCATCCCGATGAGATGCCTCGACTCTTTCAGGTCAGCAACCTGAGTAAGGGAAAAGAAGCTTTTCCTTTTTAGAACAGCAGATGCGCGATGGGGCAGACGATCAGCAGGCTGATGATGGTGCGCTCCAGGAAGATGACGAACAGCTCCCAGATGTTGAGAGGAAGCTTGGAGCCAAGGATCAGGCCGCCGACCTCAGAGAGGTACAGAACCTGCGTGACAGATACGACAGCGACGATGAATCTGGCCATCTCGCTGGTGCACTCCGCGATCAGGACGGCGGGGGTGAGCATGTCGGTGAAGCCGACGATCATCGTGGAGGCAACAGCGTCCGCTTCGGGCACCTGAAGAAGCTGGAGCAGCGGGCGGAAGGGGATGCCGAGCCATTCAAAGATCGGCGTGTAGTTGGCAAGGATCAGAGCGACAGTACCAATGGCCATGACGGAGGGCAGAACGCCGAACCACATGCTGCAGGCGTTCTTGGCGCCGCTCTTGAAGAATTCACCGATGCCCTTGTGCTCGGCAACGCGCTTCATGGCGAGATCCATGCCGTACTCAACGTTGCTCTTGTAGCCCTCAGGAAGAGTGTCGGGAGCGGCCTTGCCTTCGACTAAGTACGTGTTGGGCTTTTTGCGCAGGGGGTAGAGGTAGGGACACACGATCGCGCAGACGATACCGACGAAGCAGACGATCAGGTAGTAGATGCCGAAGTAATCGAGCAGCCCCACCGTATCGAGAACGACGAGGGTAAACGTGATGGAAACAGCGGAGAACAGCGTGGCGATGATGCTTGCTTCCTTGGCGGAATAGTAGCCACCCTCATACTGGTTGCAGGTAAGCATAACGCCGAGCGTACCGTCGCCGATCCAGGAGGTGATGCAGTCGACCGCCGCGCGGCCGGGGACCTTGAACAGGGGGCGCATGACCTTGGTGAGCAGCGCACCGACGAACTCCAGCAGGCCGAAGTCGAGCAGCAGCGGCAGCAGCAGGGCCGCGATGACGAAGATGATAACGAGCGTGGTGAGCAGGTCATAAAGGACAAATCCGCCCTGACCGCCGCCGGTGATCATACCGATGAGACCCACGTCTTCCTCGCCGACACCCAGATAAGTGAGCCACACGAAGATGACCGCGAGCACGCGGAGCACGACCCAGATGGGTTTGCAGGCGAAGCATTCCTTCATGATGTCGCTATTCATAATGAATTTGGGCTTTGCCAGCGCAATGAGGGACATCACTGCCGAAACGGTGAGGATCAGCACGCACAGCAGCGGCAGGAAGCGCTGCATCAGCATATCCACCTTGCCGCCGATGTAGCCCGAGATGATGTCGGCAAGGATCTTGACCACAACGGTCCAATCGCCGTCAGCATTCTTCACCGGGATCATAAACAGGATGATACCAGTGATCGACGGGATGATGAACAGAGCTTTCAGTTTCGCGTTACTTTTGGTTTCCATTCTCTCTCCTCCTTCATATTGGTGAGTCGGGCCGGAAGGCGGTCTCTCTCATAGCCGCTTCCCCGGCAGACAGCTCTTGCCTTTACTTTATACGAATTCAGCAGTAAAGCAAGTGCCAGCAACGTTCTCAATTTGTATACCAGCAATAAATTTCTCCATTTTGTCATTCGCTTTTTTGTCGAACCTGTATGTATCTTTTTTGCTTTTTGGGAAAAAGCCCATTTTCCCTTGCCGTTTCAGGGATTTTGGAGAAGAAAAAGGGAGACGCGATACGCGTCTCCCTCCCGTTTGCTTTATTGCAAGTTTTCGACGTCCTTCTTGCCGACCGCCATGCGCTTCCATTGCTCAGGAAGGCCCGGCGCGATGAGCGGGAACAGATTTTCCGTGTCCGACGTCGGCTGGATGTTATAGGTGCCGTACTTGTTGACAAGATCGGCGCAGTCGTCCGGCTGGCCGAAGCGCGCCTTGAGCATCGGTGCCAGGTCATACGGCATGCCGGGGTCTTTTCGCGGCATAAAAATCACCTCCGGACTTAGTATGTCCGGAGGCGGCAGATTTTTTCGATTTGTCTCGCTCACGCGCGCAGCGTTTTGGGGTACACGCCCGCGTCGTGTAATTTCTGAAGCTCGCGCTGCACCATTTCCTTATCCTCGTGATACGTCATGCCGAACCAGCGCGCGCTCGAGCGCAGAACGGAGACACTGAGCTCGCCGCGGTCGATGAGCTCGCCGATCAGGCTCGGCAGCAGGCACTCTTTTTTGAGCTCGCCGTCCGGCAGCGCGCGGAGGAAATCCTTAAAATACGCGTCCAGCTTTTCAAACAGCCACGGCGTAAAGCCCCAGAAGTTCATCGAGACCGGCGTCTCGGGCGCGTAGACCGGGCCGTCGCCGTTTTCCTGAATGTCGCGGATCTTGCCGTCGTCGCAGGGCTTTAGGTGGAACGTTTCGACCACGCGGTCGAGCATCCCCTGTTCGTTCACATGGCACACGCCGCGCGTAACCGTGCCGTGCTCGCTCACGGTGTTGCAGAGGTCGTATCCGACCATCGTGCCCTCGCCGCTTTCGGCGAGCTTTGAGAGCTCGGCGTAAATGGTCTTGAACGCGTCCACGCCGTAATAGTCGTCGGCGTTGATGACGACGAACGGCTCGTGCACGAATTCGCGCGCGCATAAAAGCGCGTGCACCGTGCCGAACGGCTTGACGCGATCAGACGGCACCGTGTAAAAATCGGGCACGCTCGAAAAATCCTGATACGCATAGCAGACCTCGACATTGTCCCCGTCCGCCGTTTTGCGCGCGGCAAGGTGATGTCCGACCATGTTCTCCATCAAGTCGCGCATGTCGGGCTTGATGATGAAGACCACCTTCGTAAAGCCCGCGCGCAGCGCGTCGAAAATGGAGTACTCCATCAAAATTTCACCGTTCGGACCGATGCCGTCCACCTGCTTATTGCCGCCGTAGCGCGAGCCCATGCCCGCCGCCATAATGACCAGCGCTGCTTTCATAAAAACAAAACTCCTCTCAAAGTTCTCGATCTCTTTTTCTCCGGGCGCGCACTGCGCGCTCATCTCCGCCCATCATAGCGTATCGTCCGCGCATTTTCAAGCCATCTTTTGCGCCTGCCCTTGTCTTTTGCCGCAGGGATGATATACTGTCAGTACTATTTTACGTTCGAGGTACACCATGGAAGCATTTCTGCATGCCGTCTCTTCTGTCACCATCATCCTGCTGCTGACGGCGACGGGCTATTTCTGCGCGGCCAGGGGCTGGATGTGCCCGCAGGCCAAGGCCTTTATCGGCAAGTTCACGCTCTCTGTCGCCATCCCCTGCATGTCGGTCTACGGGCTGACGAATAACCTGACCCGTGATCTTCTGGTTCAGTCGGGCAGCTTTCTGCTCGTGCCGCTGCTCGGCACCGTGGTCATCACGATCCTGTCACTGCTCGTCGGCAGGCTCTTGAAGCTGCCGCGCAAAAAGCTCGGCGTTTTTATGATGATGTGCTCGGTGTCAAACGCCATCTTCGTCGGCCTTGCGATGTGCACCGAGCTCTTTGGCGACACCTGCACGCCCTACGTCATGCTCTACTACCTCATCAACACCAGCTTTGTCCAGCTGCTGTTTCTCTCGCTTGTGCGCTGGTCGGGCGAGAGCCGCGGCTTTGACCTCAAGATGCTCCAGAAATTCCTGACCACGCCCGCCGTCATCGCCGTTTTCGTCGGCCTCGCGCTCGTGTGGTTTGAAGTGAGGCTCCCCTCGCTCGTGATGAGCTACTGCCGCTATATGAACAACCTCGTCACGCCGCTGGCGCTGCTGCTCACGGGCTATATCATCCACGACATCGGGCTCAAAAATGTCCGGCTCGACCGCGACTTAGGCATTGCGATGATCTTCCGCTTCCTGCTCGCGCCGGCGCTCTCGGTCGCGCTGTGCAGGGCGTTCGGCGTGACGGGCCTTGCTCACGACGTGCTCATCGTCGAAACGGCGATGCCGGTCGTGACGCAGACGGTCGTCGCCGCCGCGGAATACGGCGCGGACGAGGAGTTTGCCGCGCAGGGCGCGGCGCTCTCCACGATCGCGTGCTTAGTCGTGATTCCTGTGCTGATGCTGATTTTGTAATCAAAAAAAGTGGCAAAGCCACTTTTTTGAGAAGGTTTCGCTGCGTTCTGTGCCTCGGTTGTCCGCTAAAAGCGGACAATTCGACCTTACACCGTTGCGGCACTACGATTCCCGCGCCCTTGCAGGCGCGCCAATCGTGCCGCTTCCTCGAAACCGACTTGCTGTTTCCGCCGCTGGCGGCACTTCGCCGGTTTCCACTTCGCGCAAAGAGTTTTCTGCCAGAGGGTGAATTGCCCCGCAGCGGGCAAGAGAAGCCCCTCTGGAGGGCGCACATGTCGCGGCGGAAAACCGATTTGAATTTATTTCGTGCCGTGCGCGGCACCTGGGCAGCCGTTGGCAGCTTTGCTGCCTTACGGATGCTGCGTACCCCTTGCGGGTAAAAACTCTGCAAGGCTCTCTACCCTGAAAAGAATTCCGCGCCGTGGGCGCGGGATTCTTTTTGTTTTCAATTACCGATCAGCGCGGACAGGCCGCCGGTTCTCAGTTCGTCTTTGTAGTAGTTGAGCTCATCGCCGATGAGCTCGTCGAGCACGCGCATGCCCAGCACCTCGACAGGGGCCTTGTCGTCCGTCAGGATGCAGCTTCCGCCCTCATAGGGCGTGAGCTTGGAGTACACCGTGCGCATCATATCGGCATAGTCGCTGTCCTTGAGCTTTGCGATGCTGCACAGGAACGTCTCCTCCCAGTCATCCGCGTTCGTGCAGAAGACCTCGGTATTCGTGTTGCCCCTCACCGGCGCGGTGACGGTGTGCTGGAAGACACTCGCCATCGTGTCGCAGAGGTATTCGTTGATCGAGCCGTCCTCCGCGGACGTCATGTTGAGGTTCACGACCATCACGCCGTTCGGCTTCAAATGTGCCTGCACTTCATTGAAAAACTCGACGCTCGAGAGCTGGAACGGGATGGTGATATCCTGATAGGCGTCCACCATGATGACGTCAAACTTCTCCTTCGACGCGGCAAGGTACGCGCGCCCGTCCTCGACCGCGACGGTCACGCTGCCCGGAAGTCCGAAGTAGTCCGTCGCGATGTCGGCAATTTTTTTGTCGATCTCCGCGCCCTGCACACTCGCGCCGGGGAAATAGCGCGTGCAGTAGCTCGCGTACGTGCCAGAGCCCATGCCGAGGATCATCACGCTGCGGTTTTCGTTGTCCGCGCCGTCCATGCCCGCCATGCAGGGCGCGGCGAGCGCGTAGTCATAGTACATGCCCGTCAGCGCGTCGCCCTTGACCTGCACGCTCTGCACACCGAAGAGCACGTTCGTCGAGAGCGTCGTGCGCTTCGCGTCGTCCTGCACCTGCAAATAGTTGTAGATGGACTCGTCCTCAAGCGTGATGTCGCTCTGCCAGAAGGCGAAGCTGTAAGACGGCAGGGCAAAGCACAGTCCAGCGATCAAAAGGACGGAGACGATCCCCGGCACGCTCTTTTTCTTCTCGAACACGAAGTACGCGATGCCGATGGCCGCGAGCACACCGGAGAAGATCAAAAACGTTGCCGCCGTGCCGACGGCGGGGATCGTCACAAACGTCGGCACGAAGGTTCCGATGATGCTGCCGATGGTGTTGAGCGCGTTGAGCCTGCCCACGGTCTTGCCCGTGTCGTCGAGATTGTCGACCGTGAAGCGCGTGAGCGACGGCGTGACGGTGCCGAGCAGCACGCACGGGAACGCGAAGATCACAAGGCACGCCGCGAGCGCTGCCCAGACGAGGAAGTTTTTCGTCACAAAAAGCGCCAGCAGCAGCGAGATGCCCGCGATCAGGTACCGTCCCACAAACGGGATGAGCGCGATCCAGATGGCCGCGATGATGAGGCGGCGGTAGAGCTTATCGGGCGTCGCGCTCCTGTCGGCGAGCTTGCCGCCCCAGACGTTGCCGATGGCCATCGCGATCATAATGACGCCGATGATAACGGTCCACACGATCTGCGACGAGCTGAAGTACGGGGCCATGAGCCTGCTCGCACCGAGCTCGACCGCCATGACGGACATACCGGCAAAAAATTCGGTCAGGTATAAAAAGTATTTGCTGCGGATGAGTTTATTTTCCATGCAGGACCTCCCTGTCGTTTCGTTTGTGCCGTCTTCGGTGTAGACAGAGAAATTATAACACGCCTGAACCGCTTTGCACAACGTTTTTGCCGCGTATTCATTCCCGATGCGCATATTCCCTCTCTGCACGCATATAGATGGAGCAACATGAGTCAGGAGTGTGCTGCATGAAGGGTAACATGGAAGAGCGCGCCTGCGCGCTGGCCGCCTACATCATCGAAAACCGCGCCACCGTGCGCGCCGCGGCAAAAAAATTCGGCGTGAGCAAGTCCACCGTGCACAAGGACTTACAGGACCGCCTGCCGCAGTTCAACCGCAGCCTATACTTGCAGGTCAAGGAGGTGCTGGAGGTCAACAAGGCCCAGCGCCACATCCGCGGCGGCATGGCCACGCGAAAAAAATACAAGGGATTTTGAAACTTTTTTCGACTTTTTGCGTCTAACATAAGAGTGCGCCTCCCGCGCGGCAAAATTACTCTTGCACAATTCCGCCGCGCAGGGTAGAATGCATTATTGTAAACTAAAAGAAAAATGATCGGAGCAACAAGATGAGAAAGCAGGACTATTACGAGCCAAGCATCGGCCGCGAAAGCGAGCCGCGCCGCAGGCCGAAGAAAAAGAAGAAACGCGCAAATCGCGGTGAGCGCGCGGTCGTCACGCTTCTGTCGCTTCTTTTCCTGACCGTGGCCATTGTGGCGACGGTCAAGTACGTCGTGCGCGCGCCTGAGCCCGTCACGGACAACGAGGACCAGCAGACGCAGCAGGACGGCACGGCGGAGGACAGCGACGCCATTCAAACCATTTCTAACGGCAAAGAGCGCAAAAAATACTGCTATACGATCCTCGCCTACGGTGTGGACAACGACGCCGGCGGCAGCGACACGAACATGCTCGTGCGCTTTGACGCGGAGAACAAGAAGATCGACGTCGTCAGCCTGCCGCGCGACACGCTGATGAGCAACGGCCGCAAGCTCAATTCCTCCTACAATAACGGCGGCACGGAAAAGCTGCGCAGCAACATTGAAGATATGCTCGGCGTTCCCGTGGACTTCTACGTCTCCGTCGACCTGAAGGGCTTCATCGCGCTCATCGACCAGATCGGCGGTGTCGACTTCGACGTGCCCGAGGATATGGACTACGACGACCCCTACCAAGACCTGCACATTCACTTCAAGGCCGGTCTCCAGCACCTGAGCGGCCAGCAGTCTATGGAGGTCGTGCGCTTCCGCCACAACTCCGACAAGGATAAACCCGCCTACGGCGGGCGGCAGGATATCGGCCGCATCGGCACGCAGCAGGCGTTTTTGAAGACCGTGGCGCAGAAGCTGATGAAGCTCGAAAATGTCCCCGCGATGGCGGAAACGTTCTTAAAATATGTCAAGACCGACCTGACGCTCGGCAACCTCGTGTGGCTCGCCAACCAGGCGCTCTCCATGGGCGGGACGGACGCCATCAGCTTTGCCACGCTCCCCGGCGACGGCGCGGGCTGGTACAATGGCAAGTCCTTCTACACGCTCGACCCCGAGCAGGTGCTCGAGATGACGAATTCGATGCTCAACCCCTATGTCGCCGACATCACCGCCGACGAGCAGAACATTTTAGTCCCGTGATCCCCGTGAAATTTTGAGAATGTGAGAAAGAGAGAGCAAACGCCATGAAGTTCCGCTTTGCGCTGCTTGTCGCGGCGCTCGCGCTTGCGCTGAGCATCAGCGCCTTTGCTTACAGCGAGGAGCCCGCGCAGGACATTGCCGCTCCCGCACAGGAGGAAACGACGAGCGAAGACAGCGCCCCGTTCGTGCTGCTTCGCGTCTACGAGGGCCAGTTTGCCGACGTGAAAGACGGCGACTGGTTCGCCTCTCCGGTCGTCTCGGCCTATGAATACGGCGTACTCAACGGCCGCGGCGAGGATTCCTTTGCGCCAAGCGGCAATGTGACGATCGCCGAGCTTTTGACCATTGCCGCGCGGCTGCGCGCCATCTACACGACCGGCAGCGACGCGGTCATCCCCACAGCGAAGGAGAATGAGGCGTGGTATGCGCCGTATGTCTCGTATTTGAAGAGCCAGAATCTTCTCGGCAACAGCTTTGAGGGCTTCTACCTCCTGCCCGCATCGCGCGCGCAGATGGCGGGCATCTTTGCCTTCGCCGTGCCGGAGGAATGGTACACCGAGCCCAACGCCTCGCTCGTCACCTCGGCCTACTCGAGCCGCGACTACATCACCGACGTGACGGACAAAACGCCCTACCGCAGCGAAATTCTGCTGATGTACCGCCGCGGGCTGCTCTCCGGCATGGACGCAAAGGGCAGCTTTTGTCCCGACCGCAGCGTCAGCCGCGCGGAAATTGCGGCGCTTCTGACGCGCGTGGTCAAGCCCGAAACGCGCCTGACGCTCACGTGGACGGTCGCGCCGTATCACTCCGTGAAAAACGCGACGCTCGCGAGCCTTGTCAAAGCGCCGGCAAGCACGTCGCTCCCGACGTCTGCCAAGGACACCGCCGCCATCGACGGTTTGGTTCGCAATATGCTCGCGCGCGGCGAGCACACGATCACGCTGAACTACTCCAAGGCCCTCACCACCGCCACCGCCAGCGCGCTGACGCAGGCGTTCACCTCCTGCGTCAAAACATACTGCGAGCAGATGTACAACGCCGTCTCCTGCCGCTCGTATTCGACGGGCAAGGTCGTACTCACGTTTTCGTCCACCGCCTGTACGGACAAAACGCTCGAATCGTACCGCGCCAAGGCGCTCGCCGCCGCGATCAAGGTCCACGACTCGCTCTGGGAGAGCGGCACGCTGAGCTACGACATGAGCCAGTATGAGATCGCGCGCACGTATTTTCAATGGCTGTGCGACCACTGCCGCTACGATAACGCCGCCGCAGACGATTCCGCGAGCCATCTTGCCTACGGCGCGCTTGTCAGCGGCCTTGCCGTGTGCGACGGCTACACGGGCGCTTACAACCTGCTCTTGAAGCTCGAGGGCATCGAGTGCACCTCGCTTTTTAACAACAGCCACATCTGGACGCTCGCGACGCTGGACGGCACGCAGTACCACATCGACGTCACCTGGGGCGACCAGTACGGGCGCACGGACCTGCGCTACTTCGGCATGAGCGAGGAGCAGTCCTACCAGTGCCACCCGTGGGGCACAGCGGACAAAAAGAAATAAGGATCGACATATGGGGAACCCTGAGACGATATGTCTCAGGGCTCCCTTTTTTATCACCATTCGAGCTTTGTGCGCACGTGCGCCAATGGCAGGTGAAAGCTCTCCCGCAGGACGTTGCGATGTTCCGGAGGAAAGTGCTCCTCTGAAAATTCATACAGCGGCAGAACCGAACCGTACTGCTGCGCGGTCTCGTAGAACCAGCAGCTGAATTCCAGACGTTCGAGCTTCGTTTGCAGCGCCGTGATCTGCGCGCGGACGTTGTCGCGCTCTTTGGCAAGGATGTCGCGGCGGGCGCTGAGTGTCTCTCCGCCTGGCCGGATGAGCGGCAGGAACGAGCGAATCTCCTTGAGCGGAAGACCGCAGAATTTCAGGTACTCGATGATTGAAAGCGTTGCAATATCGTCGTCTGTGTACGTTCGCTGCCCATTGCTGGCGCGCACACCGAGAGACAGCAGCCCCTCCTTTTCATAGTAGCGCAGGGTCGATGGGGCAATATTCATCATGCGTGCCACTTCTCCGATTGTATAAGGCATACGAAAATCTCCTTAAAAAACTGTTAAGATGACCGCGCGAAAACCTATTGACTTAAAGGCGACTTTAATAGTTACAGTTTACTTATCCAAATCGGTATTGTCAACAGGAATCAACGGGTAAATTTTCTTCCGTTTGTGCATGATGTTCCGATGCCGACAGTTTTTAAGAAGGAGAAAGAAGCTATGAGAAAAATGATGCAGCGATCCCTGAGCTGTCTGCTGACTCTCGCGATGGTCGTCACGATGCTGATGACCAGCACGCTCGCAGCAGAGAAAAGCGCAAAACTGGAATTTGACTATTCCGCCAACTACGAATCCTCCAAGGTCGTCAGTCTCGAAGTCTACAAGGGCTACCCCGCAGACAGCTATGCCAAGGAAGAAGAGATCTTCTCCCAGCTCGAAGCGATCACCCCGCAGGCTGACGGCAGCTACGTCGTCACCGCTCCCGGCACCTATGCCTACCATGTCCACGGCACGGGCTACTACAACATTCTCCAGCTCTTCAATGTCACCGAGGCCGACCTCACCGCCGGCGTGAAGAAGCTTTCCGTCATCGGCGGCAAGCTCGGCGGCAACGGCTTCGAGCCGACCATCAAGCCGGAGAAGGCCCCCGCCTCCTATAAGGTAGACCTCCGCGACAGTATGCTTATCTTCTGGCCTGAGGAGATCAACAAGCACTTCGCCCTCGAGCCGCAGAACTACACCACCCCCGCCTTCGACGGCAAGCACGCCGCCAACGAGTTCACCTCTCAGGAAGAGCTGATGGCCTTCCTCAAGAAGATGGACGCCGCTTCCGGCACCATGCACCTCTACTCTGCCGGTACGACCCCGAACTACAAGTATGACCTCCCCCTGGCACTCTTCACCACCTCCGAGATCCCCGCGAACGCCACGCTTGCCGAGGCCGCCAAGATCGTCAAGGGCAACGGCAAGCTGAACGTCTGGTATCAGGCGCAGATCCACCCCAATGAGCCTGCCGCCGGTGAAGGCGCGCTCGTGATGATCGACAACTTTGTCAACGATCCCACTTACAAGGCCCTGCTCGACAAGGTCAACATTGTCATCGTCCCCCGCATCAATCCCGACGGCTCCTATCTCTTCAGCCGCGCCACCTATGACGGCTTCGATATGAACCGCGACCATATGTCCCTCAAGGCAGCCGAGCTTGCCCAGCTGCACACCGCCTACCGCCTGTTCATGAGCGAGGTTGTCCTCGACACGCATGAGTTCACCTTCTACGGCGCTTACAACGACGACTGGACGAGCGCCGGTGAATACATGGAGAATGCGGACGATCTTGAGACCACCCCCGCCACCAGCCTGAACAACAACCCCGCCGTGACGAAGATCGGTCTCGACATGGCCAAGCGCGCCTTCTCCGACGCTACGAACGCCGGCCTGCGCGTCAATCACTACGGCACCACCGTCAATAACCCCATCGGCCGCGCCTACTTCGGCCTGTTCAATGCGGTTTCCTTCCTCATTGAGACGCGCGGCATCGGCGCCGGCCGCCAGAACTTTGAGCGCCGCGTCTTCTCTCAGGAAGTTGCCGCCACCTCTTACATCACCTATGCCGCCGAGCACGCCGACGAGATCATGAAGGCGGTCGCCGCCGCCCGTGCCGATGTTGTCGCCAAGGGCAAGACCTATGAGGAAAGCGACGTTCTCGCCCTCTATCAGACCAAGTCCGGCAAGACTCTGACCGACTACACCGCCGCGACCGTGCAGTACAGCGTCGCCGACGGCAGTGAGAAGGTCAGCAAGGCGTCTCCTCTTTCCCTGAACGACACTCTGACCCGCAGCCGCGTCCGCCCGACCGCCTATGTCATTCCCGCGGACACCGCCAACATTGAGAAGATCCTCTACATCATGGACAATCAGGGCGCTGAGTACTACAAGCTCAACGCCGGTACCACCGCAAGCCTCCAGCAGTACTACTATGTCGGCGACTACATGGTGAACGGCAAGGCCAAGGGCATTGAGGCCGGCCTGCGCGACACCGCCGACGTCACCTTCGCCAGCGGCGCTTATGTCTTCCCGATGGATCAGGTCGCCAGCAACGTCATCGCCATGCTTTGCGAACCCGACGTCACCGACTCCAACGGCTACGACGGCACGCTCTATCAGTACAAGCAGATCGACTACGATAAGGACAGCAAGAACTTCCCCATGTACCGCTACACCGGCAACGACCCGCGCACGACACTTGTGAGCAACGGCACCTCCGCCGAACCCACCCAGCCCGAAAAGCCCGCTGAGAAGCCCTCCCAGCCCGCGAGCGGCGACACCTACACCGTCGTCTCCGGCGACAGTCTGTGGAAGATCGCCAGCAAGCAGCTCGGCAATGGCAACCGCTGGACTGAGATCTATGACCTGAACAAGGACACCGTCAAGTCCCCCTCGGTCATTTTCGTCGGTCAGATCCTCAAAATGCCTCTCACGGCAGTGAGCCAGTAAAAAATACGTCAGTGTTTTTTCTCCACAAATCCC
>ERZ780177.1481-NODE-1481-length-22139-cov-4.622668_pt1 | contig 22139 bp, 23 predicted proteins | sample MGYA00510973_ERZ780177 | MGnify/ENA primary metagenome ERZ780177 (study PRJEB29588, sample SAMEA2144396) | human gut metagenome | biome: human gut; feature: human-associated habitat; material: faeces | place: Denmark | collected 2008/2010 ...
GGCGCCAGCCGCAACACGTCCATGACACCTGAAGTATGGTCGAAATGACCGTGCGAGAGCACCAAATCGGTGATGCGTCGGGTATTCAGTCCCAAGGCCGTCAGGTTGTGTTGTAGCGTATGCTGAATGCCGCCCGTATCAAGCAAGATGACGGCGTCTTCGGTTTGCAGCCAAGCACTGTAGCCCCATTCGGCCAACAGATTTTGCGAACTCGTTTGGTTTTCGACGACGACGGTGAGCTGCATGCGACTTCTCCTGCACAAGACGCGTTGACACTGATGAGTTTAGGCCGCCGCCAAGAAAAAAGCTTTCGAAGCGGTGAGACTTCGAAAGCTTTCGGCGTCAGTTGTTGGCGTTGTCTTCCACGGGATCGAATGTGATTTGCATGGAACGCGGTACGGTTGCCGATTGATCTTTCGGACGCGGGAAAGGATTGCAACGACGGATGGCCGTTTCAACCGCATGATCGTAGGCGGGCAACCCCGAGCTTTTAAGCTGCACCGGATTGCCCGTCTGCTCGCCGTTGGGCAGCAGATTGACGCGGTAAACAGCCTGGTGTTGACCGCGTTCGATACCCGGCGGCACCGCGTAGAAAATGTTCGGTCGAATGCAGGCGATAACGCTAGCCGCATACTGCGCCGAGGCCGTACCGGTGACGTTGCGCACGCGAGTGCCGGGGGTACCGGTAGTCTTACCCACCTGACCGGATTGCACCTGCGGCGCCCCCGTGATGCGGGCCAATTCCGCACGACGCATTTCGTCGGCAATGCGCTTTTGTTCGGCGCGCTCACGACGAATACGCTCTTTGCGTTCGGCTTCCTTGCGTTTTTTCTCTTCTTCGAGACGCTTTTCCTCTGCCAGGCGCGCTTCTTCCGCCTTTCGGGCTTCTTCGGCTTTGCGAGCTTCTTCCGCCTTTCGAGCCTCTTCGGCTTTGCGGGCTTCTTTTGCCTTGCGTTCCTCTTCCAAGCGCCGCTCTTCTTCGAGGCGTTTCTGCTCTTCGGCCAGCCGCTTTTCTTCTTCAAGGCGTTTGCGCTCTTCTTCGAGTTTTTGGCGCTCTTCTGCCAAACGCTTCTCTTCGGCTAAGCGACGTTCTTCGGCCAGACGAATCTCTTCGGCACGGCGGGCTTCTTCCGCGGCGCGCTCTTCTTCCAGACGCTTTTGTTCGGCCAGGCGTTCCTGTTCCAGACGCTCTTGCTCCAGACGCTCCTGCTCGAGGCGTTGTTGTTCTAGACGCTCCTGCTCGAGACGCTGTTGTTCCAGTCGCTCTTGTTCGAGTCGTTCTTGCTCCAAGCGCTGTTGCTCCAGTTTCTCCTGCTCGAGTTTTTCCTGAGCCAGACGTTCCTCTTCCAGACGCTTAGCTTCCTCCTCGCGAGGATCCGGTTGCGGAGCGGCTTCGGTGTCTTTGGGTAGCGGCGTATCGGGTGTCTCGGGAGCTTTGCCTGCGACACTTTCTCCGGAAGCGTCCTCAGGCGCCCAAAGTTCGGCGTAGAACGACTCGGGTTCGGTTCTCCACTGAAAGACGGTAAAAAGCCCCACAAACAAAAGCGCATGCACTCCCACGGCAGCCATCAGGCCGACCGGAAGGTCAAAGGGCTTTTGGTTGCCGGGACGAACCGGGCCTCGGTTCTCGCTCTCGTTCATTGACGGCCACCTTCAATCTGAAGGGCCAGACCGACTCGCTCGACATTGGCGCCCTGAAGTGCCTTCATGACATCAATGACCTGCTCATAGCGAACGTCACGGTCGGCGGCGATCACCACCGGTGTGTTGAGACCGGCCTGAGCGGTTTTGACGTTGTTGACAAGCTGGGGCATATCAACCGGATGCAAGCCGGACTTGGTTTTAATCGACAAGCGACTGTCGGCGTGCACGACCACCTGGATGTTTTCCGTGGGTGCCTTGCCTGCCTTTTTGACGGACGGAAGATTGACCACGGAAGGGTTGACGAAGGGGGCGGCCACCATCAAAATCACCACGAGCACCAGCATGACGTCGATATAAGGAACGACGTTCATGTCGCTCATCAAACGACGCTTGCCTCGGTTGGATTGGGTTCGCAAAGCCATAGCGACTCTCCTCTCAAAGAGTGCTTCTTAGCGCTGGTGCGCGAGGATGTTCAGGAACTCTTCGCTGAAGCTGTCAAAACGGTTGCTCAAGCGTTCGATGCGATTGGCAAAGAGGTTGTAGGCAGCTGTTGCGGGAATGGCGGCAAACAGGCCCACAGCTGTGGCAACGAGCGCTTCGGCAATACCGGGGGCGACAACGGCCAGAGACACGTTTTCAAGGCTCGACAAACCGGTAAAAGCGTCCATGATGCCCCAGACGGTGCCGAACAGGCCGATGTAGGGCGAAACGGAACCGATCGAGGCGAGCATCGGAAGCCCTTTTTCCAAGGCGTCCATTTCGCGCTGGAACGTCGCGTTCATGCTGCGACGCACGCCCGATAAAACATCATCGGCGGGTCGATCGGGCATTTTCAGGAATTCGTTCATGCCGGCCACGAACATACGTTCCTGAGCGCCGGTGCGCTCCGGGCGCGTGCTTGCTGTCTCGTAGAGCTTGGCGAGATCAAGGCCTGACCAGAAGCGCTTTTCAAAATCGTCGGTCTGACGGCGGCTTCGGGAGAGCACGAGCATTTTGGAAAAGATCGTGGCCCAGCTCGAAAGCGAGGCGATCAGAAGAATACCCATGACGCACTTCACAACGACGGAAGCGTTCATGACGAGCGTGATGATGGAAAGATCGGCGGAAGTCATGTTCGGAAAGTCTTAATTCGCAAAAACGGTCAATCAGATCGAATCGTCGGGAGCGTAGGGCTTCAGAGCGGCCAAAATGCGCGGATCGGCCTGCGTGGGTACGCCAAGCTTCATGTCGACGGAGGCGCAACGCACCTGCGCTGTGCAGATGGTTTCTTCTCCGCGCACAATGGTCTGTTCGAAAATCACGGAGGCACGGCGCAAGAGCTTGATGCGGGTCTTTACGGTGAGTGCGTCGTCGAGTACGGCCGGACGCACGAATTTCATTTCGATGGAACTCACCACGATGACGGGCGCACCTTCGAGGTGCATCTTGCGCTGTTCGAGTCCCAGCGAACGCAAAAATTCCGTGCGTGCGCGTTCCATGTAACGCAGATAATTGGCGTGGTACACAATGCCGCCCGCATCGGTGTCTTCCCAATAGATTCGGACAGGGAAAGAAAAGATTTTTTCAGTCATATAACAAAGCGTCCGCGCTCGGCTCGGTGCGGACGCCGAAAATCAGTCAGAATTAGGTGTCGCGCCTTCGGTCAAAAGCCTTGATTTATGTGGGCGCAATCGTCGAGTCGAAAGTATATTGGATTGCAATCGTGCGCGAAAGACGGATTGCCATTTTTGAGAAGGACTTAAGTGTTTCTTTCTGTTGAAAAATTCACGCCGTTTCTACGGTTGCTTTTGTGTGCGTCAGCGCTTGCCGCAGCGGCGTTGTCGGCGGGTTGCACGGATCCGGTCAATTCTCCGCGAGCGCTCTCCGACTATGCATCCAACACGCTTTTTACCTCCTTTTCGGGGCGCAGTCCCAAAACGCTTGATCCTCAGGTGTCCTATTCGAGCGATGAAACGATCTACACCTACGGGGTTTATGAGCCGCTCTACGGGTACGAATACTTGAAGCGCCCCTACACGCTCATGCCGCTGGCAGCCGAAAAAGTTGTCAAGCCCGTGTATCTTGATGCGAACAAAAACGTGTTGCCCGCACAGGCCGATAGCAAGGACATTGCGTATTCCGTCTACACGATCCCGATCCGAAAGGGCATTGAATTTGCTCCGCATCCGGCGTTTGCCAAGGATGAAAAAGGTGAGCCGCTGTGCCTGACGCTTGATCCGAAACGCGCCCAAGCACTCTCCAGTCCGCTGGAGCTGCCCGAGCGCGGCACGAGGGAGCTGACTGCGCACGACTACGTTTACGGCATCAAGCGTATTGCTTCGCCCGCAGTCGTGAGTCCCGCTTTCGGCATTCTGCGGACCTACATCGTCGGTTTTGACGAGCTTAGCCAAGCGATCGGAGAGGCTTGGGAAAAGGCCAGAGCTTCGAATGAATCCGTTTCACGCATTGATCTTACGAAGTTTGAATGCGAGGGCGTCAAAGCGCTCGATGAGCACACGCTGCAAATCACCATCTGCGGCAAGTACCCGCAGTTTGACAACTGGATGGCGATGGCCTTCTTTGCGCCGATGCCTTGGGAGGCTGAAGCGTTTTATGCCAATCCCGGCTTTGCGGAAAACAATATTTCCCTGAACACCTGGCCGGTGGGAACGGGTCCCTACATGGTCACCGTGTCGCGACAAAACCGAGAGCATGTGCTTGAGCGCAATCCCAACTATCGCGGCTTGACCTATCCGTGCGAAGGTTCCGAAGAAGACCGCCGAAACGGCTTTTTGGCCGACTGCGGCAAAAAGACGCCGTTTGTGGACCGAATTGTGTTGACGATGGAAAAAGAAGCGGTGCCGACGACTTCGAAATTTCTGCAGGGCTATTACGACAGTCCGCAGATCACGCGACTTGATGTGGGGCAGGGCTATATCGTGGCCATGGGAGACGATCCGGACAAAGAAAAGCTTTACAAGGAAAAGCGATTGCAGTTTCCGACTGCGGTAGAGGCCAATCTTTGGTACATCGGTTTTAATTGGCTCGATCCTGTGGTTGGGGCCGGTAAGACGCCGGAGGAAGCGCGCCGCAACAAGCTGCTGCGGCAAGCAATTTCCATTGCGCTGGATTGGGAAGAGCAAATTGCCATCTTTGAAAAAGGGCAGGGGCAGACCGCTCACGGCCCCTTGCCGCCGGGGCTTTTCGGCTGGCGTGACGACGGCCCTTCGGCTTTCAATCCTGTTGTCTACACAAAGGGGGAGGACGGCCGCGTCAAACGCCGTTCGATCGAAGACGCTAAAAAGCTCATGATCGAAGCGGGCTATCCGGACGGGCGCGATGCCGAAACGGGGCGCCCCTTGGTGCTGAATTTTGATTGGCAGGGAACGAGTGCCGGCTCCAAATCGTTTTTGGATTGGACTGCACGGCAGTTTGCCAAGATCGGCATTCAGCTGGAAATCCGTGCCACCGACTACAACCGCTTCCAAGATAAGATGGCCAAAGGATCGGCGCAGATTTACTACTGGGGGTGGCTTGCGGACTATCCGGACGCTGAAAACTTTTTCACGCTTTTGTACGGGCCCAACAGCAAAGCGATCAACGGTGCAGGGGAAAACGCCAGCAATTATCAGAATGCACGGTTTGACGTGCTTTTCGAGTCGCTTCGAAATCTCGAAAACGGACCGCAGAAAGCCGACGTGATCGATGAGATGATCCGCATCGTGCAGGAAGATGCGCCCTGGAGCTTCGGCTATTTCCCAACATCTGCCGCTGCGCTTCATCATTGGGTGAAAAACGCCAAGCCCACGCAGATGATCCGTAACAATGTGCAGTACATCCGCATTGACAGCGCCGAACGCATGGCACAGATCCGAGCCTGGAACAAACCCGTTGTATGGCCTCTGCTTTTGATCCTTGCAGCCGTCGCCGGACTTGTGTGGTTCGTGCGCCGCCATCTGATCCGACGCAGTTTGCAGCGCGGCATCGCTTCGGAGAAGCAAGCATGATTGGCTACATCATTCGGCGCATTGCCTACGGTTTTTTGATTTTGCTCGGCGTCAATGCGCTTACCTTTGCACTCTTTTTTGCCGTCAACACGCCCGATGACATGGCGCGCCTGGCAATCGGCGGGCGTTACGTGACACCCGAGGCAATCGAAAATTGGAAGATTGCTCACGGTTACGACCTGCCGCTTGTCTATAACGAAGAAGCGCAGGGCATTGAAAAAATCACCAAGACCGTTTTTTACACCCGCTCGGCACCGCTTCTGACGGAAGATTTGGGTTTGTCGGACGCCGGTCGCAGCATCAACCGGGAAATTGCCGAGCGTGTGGGGCCGTCGCTGGCGCTAGCCGTTCCCACCTTTGTGCTGGGCGTTTTCGTGATGCTCGTTTTCTCTCTGATGGTGGTGCTGGTGCGGCGCACCAAACTCGAGTGGGCGGCCGTGGCTTTTGCGGTCACCGTGATGAGCGTCTCGAGCCTTTTTTACATCATTCTCGGTCAGTGGCTGTTTGCAAAAACATTGCGACTCGTGCCCGTTTCGGGCTTTATGGACGGTTGACATATGGCAGTTTTTTTGATCCTGCCGGTCGCAATCGGCATCTTCTCGAGATTGGGAAGTGACACGCTTTTGTACCGCGCCATGTTTCTTGAGGAAGTGGGCAAAGACTACGTGCGAACGGCCCGTGCCAAGGGAGCATCACACGCACGCGTCATGTTCGTGCATGTGCTTAGAAACGCCATGCTTCCGATTTTGACGAGTACCGTGGCAGTGTTTCCGATGCTTTTTATGGGAAGCCTCATCATGGAAAGTTTCTTCGGCATTCCGGGGTTGGGGTCGTACACGATTGACGCCATCAATGCCCAGGATTTCTCCATTGTCCGCGCCATGGTGTTTTTGGGGACGGCCGCCTACGTGCTGGGGCTGCTTTTGACCGATATTGCCTACACGATTGCCGATCCGCGCATTCGACTGAAGTAAGACATGTTTGACGTGAAGTTTGTTTTTCTCTGGACGGACGCCGTCTTGTGGCTCTTGGTGCTTGGCCTTGTCGGCTATGTCGTCTACGTGCATCGAACCGAGGAACTTGCGCGCAAATGGCGCAAGGTGCTCAATAACAAAACGGCGGTGGCGGCTGCAGCCGTTCTCTCGGTTTTCTTTGCGGCGGCTTTGGCCGACAGCGTGCATTACCGCCGTGCGCTTCCGGCGACTGACGGGGCGGCGGTTGCCGCTTGGGACACCAAGACCGTGTCGCTTCTCGATGCCCTGGTGGGCGAAAAGATTGCCGGACGCGAAAGAAGCTACTCGGCGCCGTTTTCGCTCTACGATTTTGACAAAACAACCGTGGTGACGGACGACGGCCCCAAGCGCATCAACGCCAAACTCAAAGGCGCCGGAGCGGGTGTCAACGAAGACAAACCTCTGCAATCGCTTTTTCGCAAGATCGAGATGGGGGTGATGACGGGAGCGGTCGGCGTCTTGGTGACATGGCTGCTGATCGGAGCGGTCGCTGCCTGCGTGCGGCGCGAAGGCTTCGGGCGGGCAATGATTGCCGTAACGGCGCGCAGCAACCCTTGGCGACCGGCCATTTTGGTTTGGCTTCTGGCGATTTTCTTGGGCTGCGTTTTGCTGTTCGTGTGGCCCGTCTGGCACCCTTTCGGGACGGACGCAACAGGCAACGACGTGCTCTACAGTGCCGTTAAAAGCATCCGAACGGCTTTTGCGATTGGGTTGCTGGCGACATTTTCAACGCTTCCCTTTGCCGTGACGCTCGGCATTGCGGCGGGTTACTTCAAGGGCAAGGTCGACGATGTGATTCAGTACGTCTACACGACCATCTCTTCCATTCCGTCGGTGCTTCTGATTGCGGCTTCCGTTTTGATGATTCAAGTCTTCATTGACAAGCATCCGGAGATGTATGCCACGGGGCTTGAGAGAGCCGATGTGCGGCTTTTCCTCTTGGCGGTGATCATCGGACTCACCAGCTGGGCGGGTTTGGCCCGATTGCTGCGAGCCGAGACGATGAAAGTGAGCGCCATGGATTTCGTGACGGCGGCCAAGGCTTTCGGGGTGTCTTCAACGCGCATCATGGCTCGGCACGTCTTTCCCAATGTTGCACACATTGTTCTGATTGTGGCTGTACTGGATTTTTCCGGCATTGTTCTCTACGAGGCTGTTTTGAGCTACGTGGGCGTGGGTGTGGATCCGGTGACCGATTCATTTGGCTCCATGATCAATGCGGCGGCTTCCGAGATGAGCCGCTCGCCGGTGATTTGGTGGAATTTGGCGGCAAGCTTTGTCTTTATGGTGACGTTGGTGCTTTCGGCCAATTTGTTTGCCTCCGGTGTGCGCGATGCGTTTGACCCGAGAAATGCCGGCGGTAAGGCGTAAGGAACGGCGATGGCAGAAATTCTCAACGTCAAAAATTTGAGTGTGCGAATCGACGGTCCAAAGCCTCTCACTGCCGTCGAAGACGTGTCGTTTTCGATCCGATCGGGAGAGTGTTTTGCACTCGTGGGCGAGTCGGGCTGCGGCAAGTCGCTCACAGCGCTTTCTTTGATGCGCTTGCTTCCCGACGGTCTTTCCGTTGCTCAGGGTGAAGTAGTGCTTAACGGCACGGATCTGATGGAGCTCACCGAACGAGAGATGCAGGCCGTACGAGGCGACCGCATCGCGATGATCTTTCAGGAGCCCGCCACCAGTCTCAATCCCGTGATGACGGTGGGGGAGCAAATCGTTGAGGCGGTTCGGTTGCATGAGAAGGTCGGTAAAGAAGAAGCCAAGCAAAGAACGTTGCAGTGGCTGACCCGCGTTGGGCTCGACGAGCCGCAAAAGCGTTTTGATGCCTTTGCGCACGAACTTTCCGGTGGGCAGAAGCAGCGCGTCATGATTGCGATGGCTCTGGCCTGCCGCCCTAACGTCGTGGTGGCCGACGAACCCACGACGGCGCTCGACGTGACGCGTCAGGCGCAGATTCTCGATTTGCTCCGAGAACTGCAAAAAGAGCACGGCATTGCCCTTTTGCTGATCACGCACGATTTGGCTTTGGTGCGCCAATACGCCGATCGGGTAGCGCTGATGTACGCCGGTCAGATTGTTGAACAAAGTCGTGTTGCCGATTTCTTCGAGAAGCCGACGCATCCGTATGCGCGTTTGCTTTTGAGCGCCGTGCCGAGCGCTGACAAAAGCGCGCAGGCGCTCACGGGCATTGCGGGCAGCGTTCCGGAACTCTCAGCAATGCCTGCGGGCTGTCGGTTTGCACCGCGTTGCCCGGCTGCCAAAGAGACGTGCCGGCAGAAGTGCCCGGCAATGCGCTCGTCGGCACCCGGTCGTCTGGTGCGTTGTTTTTATCCCGAGTCGCCTGTGACAAGCCGAGCGACGTCTGTTACGACGGCAACGCGTACGGATGAAACGGTTTTGAAGCTTACGGACGTGTCGGTGACGTACGGCAGCCGCGGAGGGCTTTTTTCCCGTCAAAAGGCTTTCGAAGCCGTCAGTCATGCCGACTTGAGCCTTTCGCGAGGCAGGACGCTTGCGTTGGTCGGGGAATCGGGGTCCGGTAAAACGACGCTCGGAAAGGCCGCCTTGGGACTTTTGGAAAACGCGACGGTAAGCGGCAGCGTGGAGATAGCCGGAGAGGAGGCCTTTGATGCACGCGGACGCTTTAAGCGGCACCTGAGAAGCTGCGCGCAGATTGTGTTTCAGGATCCGTTTGCGTCGCTTGATCCGCGCATGAGCGTGGGTGAATTGGTGAGCGAAGGGATTCTTGCGTTGCATCCCGGGCTATCCAAAGCGGATGCGCGTCGGAAAGTACGCGAACTTCTCGACAGCGTGGGGCTTCCGAGCGGAGCGGTCGATCGTTTGGCGCACGAATTTTCCGGCGGGCAGCGTCAGCGCATTGCCATTGCCAGAGCGTTGGCCGTTGAGCCGAAAATCGTGGTCTGCGATGAGCCGACTTCTGCACTGGATGTTTCGGTGCAGGCGCAGATTCTCAACTTGCTGCGGGAGATCCAAGCCGAGCAGGGCGTGTCGTACTTGTTCATCACGCACAACTTTGCCGTGGTCGAATTTATGGCGCATGAAGTGGCGGTGATGCAGCGCGGCCGCATTGTCGAAAGCGGTACGGCCGAGGATGTCCTCACGCATCCGCAGCACGCATATACGAAGACGCTTTTGGCTGCCGTGCCTCGACTCTGAGTTGCATGGATAAGAAAAATGCCTCACGGCGGAGGCATTTTTCGAAGAACGGTTGTCTAAATTCGGATCAGCGGGCGTCGCTTGCCTTGAACTTCTTTTCCAGGCGGGAAACCAAGCGCGTGATGGTAAGCGTCATCACCAGGTAGATAATGGCCACCGACGTCCAGATTTCAAGCGAACCGTAGGTTTCGGCAATGATGAGCTGACCGGTGCGGGTAAGTTCCTCAAAGCCGATGACGGACACGAGGGAGGAGTCCTTCAACATCGCGATGAATTCGTTGCCAAGCGGCGGGATGATGCGCTTGAAGGCCTGCGGCAGGATGATGTATCGCATCGTCTGCCCCCAGGTCATACCCAGAGACAGGCCGGCACGCATCTGGCCGACTTCGATCGACTGAATGCCGGCGCGGAAGATCTCGGCCACGTAAGCGCCCGAATTGATCGAGCAGGCGGCTACAGCGGCCACGAACGGGTCGATACGCTGGCCGATGATCGCGGGAAGCGCAAAGTAGATGATGAAGATCTGCACCAGAAGCGGCGTGCCGCGAATGAAGTCAACGTAGATCTTGGCGAGCAGACGCAACGGCGTGAACTTGGATAACTGAGCCAGAGCCGCTAAAAGGCCGAACACCAAACCCAGACCGACGGCCATCGCCGTGATCTCTAAAGTCACCAGGGCGCCCTGCAGCAACAAAGGCAGAGAATTGGTGATAAGGGAAAAATCGAATTCCATCGTGTTTTTATCCTTTTAACGGAGGGAGCACAGGGGCGCAAAAAACACGCGTCTCAACACACAGGTCGGCCGCGTATTTCTGCGCATTGTACCGAAGCACTCGTGCAACCGCACCTATTGAGCAAAAATGCTTCGAAAGGTGTGCATTATGGACTTGACCAATTAAGACAAGTCCGAGGTCTCAGACTGGAAAAAACGATGGAGCGTTTGCATCGTGATGACCTCGAACGACGCGTCGGGATATTTGCTCGCAAAACTTTTCGGCGCTTTTGCTTGCGCATTCGTCAATTTGCATTCAAAGGCGTGAAGCGAACCGTCTTCGTCGACTTCCAAAAGATCCACTTCGCTTTTGTTGCGGTCGCGCCAAAAGTAGAGTTGTGTTTCGTCTTGTCGATAACGATGCCATTTGAGCCGCTCGATGATGACAAAATTTTCCCAGAGAGCTCCGCGCTCCAAATCGCTGCGAGATGAGAAAGGCGTGAAATTGTCGAGTGCGGCGTTTCGGATGCCCAGATCGTAAAAGTAAATTTTCTTGGATTTTTTTAGTTCCGTTGCGAAGTTTGAGGAGTAACACGGCAGTGTCTTCACAATGAAGCTTTGCTCGAGAAGGCCTACACATCGCTCGACGGTGGGGGTACTCAATCCGCACTGTTGTCCCAAACTGCTGAAAGAGCAGAGATTGCCGATGTTAGCCGCCAAAAGCCTAACGAGATGCAGAAACTGCTCTGAACGGCGGATGCCGGCGATGGCAAACAAGTCTTTGAAAACGATGCTCTCGAAAAGGTACCTTAAAGTTGCCTTGGATCTTTGCGGGTGCGTCACGATTTCCGGGTAGCTGCCTACTGTCAATCGAATGGGCAAGGAGTCAATGACGTCAAGCCAACTATTGTGATCGGCCAGTTCTGACACGGACAATGGAAAAAGAGTCATCGGCCACAAACGTCCCGCGGCTGACTCCATGACACCGCCGGCCAATTCCAAAGAACTGGAACCAGTGGCAAAAATGCGGCACGAAGGTTTGCTGTCCTCCAAACGTTTGAGAAGCATGCCGATGCCCTGGATGCGCTGGGCTTCGTCAATCACCAGAACGTCAAGACCGGAAAGCAAAATCGAGATGTCCGCTTTGGAAGACAACGACGTGAGTAATTCTCGATCCTGAGGCTCGTCGCCCGAGAGCCATTTCACTTTCCGGTCTTGGAAAAGGTGCTCCAGCAACGTTGTTTTGCCTGTCTGTCGAGCACCGAAGACCACAATGGCTTTATCGGCCGGTGTGCGTTCAAGAAGAGCGCTGAGTGAACGTGCGATGTATGCCATTTCAGATAATTGCTAGTTGTACTTTACAAAAATCTAGATTTTTATAAAGTATAGTTTAAAAAAATCTGAAATGAAGCCAGTTGCGTCGAGTATTGCGATTGATCGGATCAATGGTGTGGATACAAGCGGACGACCGGATCAATACCCATGTTTTATTGTTGGGTATTTTTCATTAATATTCTTGACTCGCAAACTAGGTTATTAGAGAAGAACGCTAAAGATCGGCCTTTGGAGCCGGTTGGGCGATCCACTTCGTCGGAAAGCAAGACTGTGAAACTCACCACGCGAGGCCGCTTTGCGGTCACCAGCATGATTGACCTTTCGCTGCACAGCGAAAACGGCCCGGTGCGCCTGGCTGACATCGCCAAGCGGCAGAAGATTTCGCTTCCCTACCTGGAGCAGATCTTCGGGAAGCTGCGTCGTGCCGAGCTTGTCAAAAGCGTGCGCGGTCCCGGCGGCGGTTACCGTCTCGGGCGCGATGCCTCTGAAATCAGCGCCGGCGAAATTGTCGAAGCCGTCGAAGGCATCATGGACGTTTCCCAGTGCCAAGGCGGTGCGGCATGCCGCGGCGGTGCACAGTGTCTGGCTCACGGATTGTGGGCGGATCTGAACGCCAAGATGGCCGAATTTCTCAATGCCCAGTCGCTGCAGTCCATTAAGGAGAAAAGTTTGAAGGAGCATGCTCATCACGGTGAAGTGCGTGAACAGCCGATCATCGTACACATCACGGAACCGAAGAGCTGATCAAAAGGACTGCCGCGCAAACGAATTAAAACGCGCTCGCTTCAATGCCCTTTTGAGAGCAAAAGGCGGGTGCCAACAACAGTAAAGAGACGCAAAAATGCAGCATCACGTTGTTTATCTTGACTACTCGGCCACCACGCCTGTCGATCCCCGCGTGGCCGAAAAGATGATTCCCTACCTGTGCGAAAAGTTCGGCAACCCCGCCAGCCGCTCGCATGCCTACGGCTGGGAAGCCGAAAAGGCGGTTGAAGAGGCCCGCGGTCACATCGCGGCCTACATCAACGCCGATCCGCGAGAAATCGTGTTCACGTCGGGTGCGACCGAATCCGACAACCTTGCCATCAAGGGCGCGGCGCATTTCTATCGCGACAAGGGTAAGCATCTCATTACGGTCAAGACGGAACACAAGGCTGTGCTGGACAGCATGCGCCATCTTGAAACCGAAGGGTATGAAGTCACTTACCTCGACGTGCAGGAAAACGGCCTTCTTGATCTTGAAGCACTCAAGGCCGCCATTCGTCCCGACACCACACTGGTTTCCGTGATGGCCGTCAACAATGAGATCGGTGTGATTCAGGATTTGGAGGCGATCGGCAACATCTGTCGCGAGCGCGGCGTGCTCTTTCACTGCGACGCAACGCAGGCGCCGGGCAAACTCATCATCGACACGCAAAAGCTCAAGATTGATCTGATGAGCCTGTCGTCGCACAAGGTGTATGGTCCTAAGGGCATCGGTGCTCTCTACGTTCGCCGCAAACCGCGCGTGCGCATTGAGCCTCAGATTCATGGCGGCGGTCACGAACGCGGCATGCGCTCCGGTACGCTTGCCACGCACCAGATCGTTGGCATGGGTGAAGCCTATCGACTGGCCCTTCTTGAAGCCGACAAGGATCGCGAACACGCCGAAAAGCTCTCCAAGCGTCTGCTCGACGGCATTCTGAAGAACATCCCCGAGGTCTATGTCAACGGTGATCTGAAGCATCGCGTGCCCACGAACCTCAATATTTCTTTTGCCTACATCGAAGGCGAAAGCCTCATGATGGCACTTAAGGACATTGCCGTGAGCTCCGGGTCGGCTTGCACGTCGGCTTCGCTTGAGCCGAGTTACGTGCTTCGCGCCATTGGCCGCAACGACGAACTCGCACACAGCTCGATTCGTTTCACGCTCGGACGCTTTACGACCGAAGAGGACATTGATTTCACCGTGAAGCTTCTCACCGAAAAGGTGGCCAAGCTACGTGAACTGTCGCCCTTGTGGGAAATGCACAAGGAAGGCATTGACCTCGCCGAAGTGAAGTGGTCGGCTCACTAATTTGTCTCGAATTTTGAAAAGTTTGCATTGAGGACAAGAAAATGCCCTACAGCGAAAAATTGATGGATCACTATGAAAATCCGCGCAACGTCGGTACGCTCGATAAGAACGACGAATCGGTCGGCACCGGCATGGTGGGTGCCCCAGCCTGCGGCGACGTGATGCGTCTTCAGATTAAGGTCAACGATGAGGGCGTCATTGAGGACGCGAAGTTCAAGACCTACGGTTGCGGCTCGGCGATTGCTTCGAGTTCGCTCGTGTCCGAATGGGTCAAGGGTAAGACTCTTGATGAAGCGGCCAAGATTTCCAATGCGGAAATTGCCGAAGAGCTTGCACTGCCGCCTGTGAAGATTCACTGCTCAATTCTTGCCGAAGACGCCGTGAAGGCTGCCATTGACGACTACAAGGCCAAGCACGCCAAGTAAACCGAAATCAACGCTTTTTACGAGGACATACACAAATGTCAGTCACTCTTACTGAGGCGGCCGCTCGCCACGTTTCCGCTTTTTTGACCAAGCGCGGCAAGGGTATCGGTTTGCGCCTGGGCGTCAAGACGAGCGGTTGCTCGGGCATGGCCTACAAGCTTGAGTTTGCCGATGTCGTCAACGAAGACGATCAGGTTTGGGAAAGCCATGGCGTAAAGGTCGTGGTGGATGCCAAGAGCCTGCCCTACATCGACGGCACTGAACTTGATTACGTCAAGGAAGGCTTGCAGGAAGGCTTCAAGTACAACAACCCGCAGGAAAAGGAACGCTGCGGCTGCGGCAAGTCCTTCCACGTCTAAGGCACCACGATGGCTCAAAACGCGTTTACGCTTTTGTCGCTGCCTGCTGTCTTTGCGCTTTCTGAAGAGAAGGTGGAAGAGGCCTGGCGCCGTGCAATCGCACTCGTGCATCCGGATAAGTTTGCCTCTCGCCCTGCCGCCGAACGGCGTGTGGCCGAGCAGTGGGCCGGTCGCATCAACGAAGCGCGCGACGCGCTCATCGATCCGGTGTCGCGAGCAACGCTCCTGCTGCAAAACGCAGGTGTGGATGTCGGTCGAGAAACCGACACGCGCATGCCGGGCGACTTTTTGATGCAGCAGATGCTGTGGCGCGAGGCGCTTGAGGACGCTGGCGGTGACGCTGACAAGATCAGACGTTTGACGACGGAGGTTCAAGCCTCCCGAGACGAACTCATCGCTCAGCTGATACGATCGATTGACGTTGAGCACGACTTCGACGGCGCCCGCAGTCAAGTGCGCCGTCTGATGTTTGTCGAAAAGCTTCTCAAGGAAATTCACCGCGCGGGAAGCTCCGCTGCCGCGCTCTAAAAAGAACAACGAAATGCTGGGACTTCTGCAGATTGCCGAACCGGGCATGTCGGCTGCGCCTCACGAAGAGCGCTTTGCCGCCGGCATTGATCTGGGCACCACCAATTCTCTGGTCGCGCTTGTTTTAAACGGAACACCTGAAGTGTTGCCCGATGAAGAAGGGCGTTTTCTCTTGCCCTCCGTCGTGCGTTATTTGCCCGAGGAAGGCACTGCCGTCGGTTGGGACGCTGTGCCTCATTTGGCGTCCGATCCCCTGAACACCATCAGCTCCGTCAAGCGTCTGATGGGGCGCGGCATGAAGGATGTCACGGGTAACGTCATTGTTCCGTATCACTTTGAAGACGCCCCCGGCATGGTGCGTATCCAGACGCGACAGGGCGTCAAGAGCCCGGTGGAAGTTTCCGCCGAAATTCTTAAGGTGCTGCGCGAACGCGCCGAGCATCGCGTGGGTGCGGAACTCGTGGGCGCCGTCATTACGGTTCCTGCCTATTTTGACGACGCGCAGCGTCAGGCAACAAAGGACGCCGCCAAACTTGCCGGTCTTAATGTCTTGCGTCTTCTCAACGAACCCACAGCCGCAGCCTTGGCCTACGGTCTGGACAACGGCGCCGAAGGCAAGTATCTGGTCTATGACCTCGGCGGCGGTACGTTTGACGTTTCGCTTTTAAACCTCACCAAGGGTGTCTTTGAGGTGCTTGCCACAGGCGGCAATTCGGCACTCGGAGGCGACGATTTTGACCATCGCCTGGTTTGCTGGGCCATTGAAAAGTTGGGTGCGGGCTTGCATGCCGACATTCTCACGCCTTCGGACAAAAAGCTTCTGACGATTGCCGTCAAGGCCGCGCGCGAAGCGCTGACCGACGTGCAGGAAACCCGCGTCACGGTGGAACTGTCCGACGGACGCAAGCTCGACGAGGTTCTCACGCGCTCTGAATTCAATGCGATGACGGTGCACTTGGTGCAAAAGACGATTGATGCCGTCAAAAACGTGCTTTCTGACGCTCAGCTTGGTACAGAAGAAGTCAAAGGCGTGGTGCTGGTTGGCGGCTCAACGCGAATGCCGTGCGTGCGTGAGGCTGTTCGCGAATTCTTCGGTCGCGAACCGTTCTGTGACATCGATCCCGACAAGGTCGTGGCGATCGGCGCTTCGATGCAGGCCAATAAGCTTGCGGGCAACACGTCCGAGGGCGACGACTGGTTGCTGCTGGATGTCACGCCGCTGTCGCTTGGGCTTGAAACCATGGGCGGCCTGGTTGAAAAGGTGATCCCGCGCAATACTGCTATTCCGACGGCGATGGCGCAGGACTTTACGACTTTCAAGGACGGTCAGACCGCAATGGCTATTCACGTGGTCCAGGGCGAACGCGAAGTGGTGGACAAGTGCCGGTCTTTGGCGAAGTTTGAACTGCGAGGCATCCCGCCGATGGCCGCCGGTGCCGCACGCATTCGCGTGACGTTCCAGATCGATGCCGACGGACTTCTTTCCGTTTCCGCCCGCGAGATGACGACCGGCGTGGAAAGCTCGATTATGGTCAAGCCGAGCTACGGTCTGTCCGACGAGGACGTGATCCGCATGCTGCAGGAAGGCAACCGTGCGGCCGAAGAGGACATGCATGAGCGCGAACTGCGCGAGCAGAAAGTCGAAGCGCTGCGCATCATTGAGTCGACAAATTCCGCTTTGGCGGCTGACGCCGATCTTTTGTCTCAGGAAGAGCGCAAGGTTGTCGATGATGCCTTGAGCCACCTCAACATGGTGCGTGAGGGAACGGATACCGAAGCGATCAAACAGGCTATCGATGCCGTTGCCAAGTCCACGGAAGAATTTGCCGCCCGACGCATGGACCGCTCAATTCGTCTTGCTCTTGAAGGCAAGTCGGTTGACGACGTGCTCGGCCAATAACGCAAACTCGGAAAGAAGAAAATGCCGATTGTCACCATTTTGCCCAACGAAACGTTTTGCCCTGAAGGCGCTCAGATTGAAGTCAAGACCGGCGCTAAGCTGGCTCAGGCTCTGAATGCTGCAGGCATCAAGATTCCGCATGCGTGCGAATACAACTGCGCCTGCGCCACCTGCCACGTGATTGTCAAGGAAGGTTTCAATTCCTTGAATGAACCTGACGATGACGAATACGATCAGCTCGACAATGCGTTCGGCAGCACGCCGCTTTCTCGCTTGTCCTGCCAGACGGTGATGGGAACGGAAGACATCACGATTGAAATCCCGAAGAACAACCGCAATCTCGTTCACGAGGACTAAAGGAGCCTGGCCATGTCGCTCAAGTGGAAAGATGCGCAGCGCATCGCCGAAGAACTCTATGACAATGAGCCCGATTTGGATCCTGTCACGCTGCGCTTGAGCGAATTGCGCGAACGCGTGCTAGCTCTTCCCGACTTTGATGATGATCCGGAAAAGAGCAATGAACCGATTCTGGAGGCGATTCTCCAGGCTTGGCTTGACGAGCGTTGAGATCAATAGAGAGCGGAAGAAATGCCGCTCTTTTCGATTAAAGCCGACTTTTTAGATGAGCGTAGACGACCTCAATGGCTTGTTGCAAAATGGCGTCGCGCTTTTCCATCGGAGTTCCGGCCGGAGCCTTCAAATGCACGGCAGCGTAATAACGAGCGCCTTTGTCCGTGACCAAGATCGCATGATTGGCGCGGGTAGCACAGAATTCGTCCGATCCGGCTCCGGAACGGTCGAAAAGCGTCCAGCCTTCGGGTAGACGCGAGCGGAACAGATTGCCGGCCATCTGATTGGCAGCAAGATCCGCCAACCATTGGCTGCGGGCCGATTTGGGCAGCTGAGTATCGAATCGTTGCCAATTGAGCGACGCATTGCTCGGTGTCGTCGTGTCTCGGTATTCATTCTTTCCGGACAGATTCAAATCCGGTTCCAGACGATCGCTGCGGGTGGTGTTGTCGCCCTTTTGCCGCAGCCACTTGGTTAAGGCCTTCGGTCCGCCGGTGTGCACAAAGATGAAGTTGGCGGCGCGGTTGTCGCTTTGCGACAAAGCGGCGCGGCATGCTTCCTTCAACGTGACCTTCGTGTCGGGATTTACCGTTCCGTAGACGGGGGAATGCGGCACGACGGGTGAGGTTTTGATCGGAGCGCTGCGGTTTTCGAGCCCCAGTTCGTAGACGCGCGCGCATTCGAGAGCTTTAACGGTGCTGGTAAGTGGGAAGCGCTCGCGACTGTGCCACTCTAAAAGCACCTTGCCCTCTGCGTCACGAAGGGACACGCCGATGGCGGCGTCGTACTTTTGTTCAATGGTGACAATGGCGTTCTGCGAGTCCTGCTGCGACAGCTTTGGAGAAACGCTGTTTTGCGGCGTTGCACACCCTGTCACTGCGGAGACCGCAAACAGACCGATTGTGACAAGCGAACAGGCAGATGAAAGAGGAAAGCGAAGGTTCATTCTTGGTTGGAAATGGGTGAGCAGACTTTTAGAGTGTAAGGTCAAGATTCTCTGCGTATTCTTAATGGGTCATTCGATGATGGCAACCACCGGCGCATGATCGCTCGGCTTTTCCCATGCACGCGGCTCGGTGTCAATCACGACTTCCCCGATGCGTTCGGCAATGTCGGGGGAGGCAAGAACATGGTCGATGCGAAGGCCATGATTCTTTTCAAAGCCTGCCTGGCGATAATCCCACCAACTGTAGGTTTCAGGAGCGTGCAGACCCAGCGACCAGGTATCGACCAAACCAGCCTTGATGAGTCGCTCAAAGGCTTCGCGCTCGGAGGGTGACACCAACAGATTTCCTTTCCAGGCTTCGGGGTCCCAGACGTCGGCATCGGTCGGAGCCACGTTGAAGTCGCCCGCAAGCACCAGAGGTGTTTTGGATTCGAGCTGCTCGCGCACCCAGGTCGTGAGCGCACTCATCCAGTCAAGTTTGTACAAATAGCGATTGCTGCCGAGTTCGGTGCCGTTGGGGACATAGACACCTGCAAAACGCAATCTGGTGCCGGAAACGTGCTCAATATCGGCGGCGATCATGCGCTTTTGATCATCCGGATAGCCGGGGATGTTGTAGATCACGTTGGAAACAGAAATAACCGAACTTTTGCGCGTCACGAGCGCTACGCCGTTGTATGTTTTTTGTCCAAGAAAAACGGCGTCAAACCCTGCAGCCTGAAGTTCCGCAAGCGGGAAGAGTTCGTCGACGGTTTTGGTCTCTTGCAAAACAACGGCATCAATCCGAGAAAGTTCCATCCACTTGATGAGATGCTCCAAACGAACCTTAATGCTGTTGACGTTCCAGGTTGCGATTTTCACGGGACTAAATCCTCAAAAGAGCGAGTTCAAAAACACAAGACCGGTGTCGACGGGTGTAAGACCGCGCTCGATCATGGCAAAGAGTTCGTCTTTGCTGACGCATCGAATTTCTTCGACTTCGCCGTCAACGTTTTTCGGATGCGCGTCATCGTCGACAACGACACGGCACACATAGGCGTCTTCGGCCATCCAGCCTTCCGGTACGGTACGACGTACTTTAAGACAAGTCCAGCCGCTGTCAATCCTGTAGCCGCAGGTCAAGCCCGCTTCTTCGGCAATTTCGCGTGCGACGGCCGTTTCACGCGATTCGTTTGCGGAGATCATGCCGGCTGCAAGAGCATCCCACAGTCCCGGATCCACTTGCTTCGTTCGGCTTCGAAGGCTCACGAACACACGGCCGTTGCGCCGGGTGCCCACAGCATAGACAGATGTCGTGAGCATACCCAGAAAGCGGAAAAGACCGCGTTCAGCCAAAGCTATGCACTTGCCCGAATCGAGATCGAATACGCTTAAGAGTTCATCGCGCCATTGCACGAAGTAACCGGCGTCGTGCAATGGGCGCGCCACGCGGGCAAAGGCTTCGGACAATGCTTGTGGATCCCACGTTTTGTTATTTGGAAAGATGACAAGGGCGTTATCCTGAAGAGCAAAACTTTCGGAAAAACGCGCGTCAGCCGTCAGTTTGATCGCAACGCAGCGCTGCATGAGGCCGATGCGATTTCCCTGAGCCGTCAAAACGGCGACGGTGTCGTTTGGTTCCTTTTCAAAAAGGACATTTTGGAGTTTTGCCTTGAGCTCGGCAATTTGCTGCGAGGTGGGCACGGGAAAATCCTTCTCGAAAGAAAAACGGCAGACCGCGGCAACAAAACCGGGCCTGCCGTCGGCAGTCACTGAAGGCGACTCTTTAAAAGAGCCGCCGGTGTTTTGCTTTAACAGCCTTCCGGACGCATAGCGGGGAAGAGCAGCACTTCACGAATCGTAGAAGCATTCGTGAGCAGCATCACGAAGCGATCAATGCCGATGCCGCAGCCGGCCGTCGGGGGCAGACCGTATTCCAGAGCGCGGATGTAGTCGGCGTCGTAGAACATGGCTTCGTCGTCGCCGTGAGCTTTGGCTTCGGCCTGGGCCATGAAGCGGCGGGCTTGATCTTCCGGATCGTTCAATTCGGAGAAGCCGTTGGCGGTTTCGCGGCCGAAGATGAAAAGCTCGAAACGTTCCGTCATCGTCGGATCGGTGTCGGAAGCGCGGGCAAGCGGACTGATTTCCACCGGGTAGTCGATGATGAAGGTGGGCTGGATGAGCTTGCTTTCGGCGGTTTCTTCAAAGAGAGCCATCACGAGAGCGCCGATTCCGACGTCGTCGCGCTGCGGAGCACCCAGGCGAGCGAGTTCCTTGCGCAGGAATGCTTCGTCTTTGAGGTTTTCCTCCGTGTACTGCGGGGCGTACTTGAGAATTGCCTGCACCGGGGTGAGCTGATCGAAGGGCTTGGAGAGATCGATCTCAGTGCCCTGATAGGTGATCACTTCGCTGCCGGTGGCTTCGCGCGCGACGTAGCGCAGCAGGTTTTCGGTGAATTCGATCTGATCGCGGTACGTCCAGTAGGTAGCGTAGAACTCGATCGTCGTGAATTCGGGGTTGTGACGCGTGTCGATACCCTCGTTGCGGAAGCAGCGGTTCAACTCGAAGACGCGCTCAAAGCCGCCCACCACGAGACGCTTGAGATAGAGTTCCGGCGCAATGCGCAGGTACTGATCAATGTCGAGCGCATTGTGATGCGTGATGAAGGGCTTGGCGTTGGCGCCACCCGGAATCGGGTTGAGCATCGGCGTTTCGACTTCAACGAAGCGATGATTTTCCATGAAACGGCGCACGGCGCTCACGGCCTTAAAGCGCGTGGCAAAACGCTGGCGGCTTTCTTCGTTGATGATGAGGTCGGTATAGCGCTGACGGCAGCAGGCTTCAACGTCGGTCAGACCCTTGTGCTTGTCGGGAAGCGGACGGATGGACTTCGTCATCAGGCGCAGCTTCTTGACGCGCACCGAGAGTTCGCCCTTGTTGGTGCGGAAAAGCGTGCCTTCGGCAGCGACGATGTCGCCCAAGTCGAGGCTCTTAAAAAGTGCATAGGCTTCGTCGCCGACGTCGGCCGGTGTGACGAAGTACTGCATTTCACCCGTGAAGTCGCGTACGGTGGCAAAGGCGGCCTTGCCCATCACACGCTTGAGCATTATGCGGCCTGAAACGGCCACTTCGATAGCGGCTTCATCGAGCTCTTCACGCGTTTTTTCGCCGTGTTCGGCGCGCAGATCGCCGAAAAGGTCCTTGCGCACGAAGTCGTTGGGGTAGGCGACGCCTTCTTCGCGCAGCTTGGCAAGCTTGGCGCGGCGCTCGGCGATAATGTGGTTTTCGTCGTCGGCGGCAGCGGCTGCCGGCGTCTGCTTCTTTTCGTTTTCGCTCATTTTCTAATCCCTGTTGTGACGGGTCAGATGCCCATCTTGAGGCTTGCCTCAATGAATTGATCAAGATCGCCGTCGAGTACGGCACCCGTGTTGCCCGTTTCGACGTTGGTGCGCAAATCTTTAACGCGGCTCTGATCGAGCACATAGCTGCGGATCTGGAGCCCCCAGCCG
>ERZ780177.1489-NODE-1489-length-22094-cov-6.761423_pt1 | contig 22094 bp, 9 predicted proteins | sample MGYA00510973_ERZ780177 | MGnify/ENA primary metagenome ERZ780177 (study PRJEB29588, sample SAMEA2144396) | human gut metagenome | biome: human gut; feature: human-associated habitat; material: faeces | place: Denmark | collected 2008/2010 ...
GCCTTACCAAGGCGACGCTCTACCGACTGAGCCACATCAGCATTGGTGTAATCACCGTTTAGTATAGTATCATATAGATCATTACTTTGTCAATGGATTTTTCGAAAAGTTTTGAAGAAGTTTTGAAGAAAAATTTTAAAGGGAATTTTAAAGAAAATTTTAAAGAACTAAAAAATGTATTATCTAAGAAAGAAATAGATAATAAAGAATATGCTAGTGTTGTAAGTAAATTATTTATAATAGATTTTTATACATTAAATAATAAAACTAGTATAAACGACATTGGTTCTGTACAATTTGTTTATTCAAGTTATAAATCTGATTTTGTAGATTATGCAAGAGAAGGAATATATAAACAAGTTAAAAGTAATTTAGATAATGATAGAAGCCAAGACTTACCAGAAGTAAAAAGTGTTACAATCGATAGCATCGAAGAAATTGTACCTTCTACTGAACTAAAAAGTGATGATTTTAAAAATGTAACAGATCCAGAAGCATATAAAGTAAAAATTAGCTGGGATTATACAAAATCTAATGATTTTCAAACATCTGCGACTATGGTAATTGTTAAAGATGGAGAAAAACTTTCAGTCGCAAAATTAGAAGATGAATAATAAAGAAATGTACTTTGAAAAAAGTACATTTTTTTGTTGTAAAATATAGAAAAAATAAGGATAAATTGGTATAATTAAAATAAGAAATAATAATGGAAAATGGAGTGCTTGTATATGAAAGAATTAAGTAAGAAAAAATATGTAACATTAATAACAATAATGATATTAGTACTAGGAATAATAGGAATAGTAAATATAGGAAATACAGACTTAGATAAAGGAAAAGTAAAATTAAAAAGCGCAAGTATAGAGAAATTAAAATCAAGCGTAATAGAATCAAAAGGGTATGAAGAAATAACATATCCTGTTTTGTATGAATTAGAAAAAGTAGAAGGAATAGAAGAAAGAAATGTAATAATAAAAGGAACATTAACAAAAGAAGAAAATAAATATGCAAGATTTAAAGAAATAACAAGTACCAATATAACAAGCACAGTAAGTGAAAATGGAAGAGAAATAGAAATAAGAATAGAGAAAGTAAAATTAGGAAGACAAAATAAAATAAATATAAAAATAGAAATAAATGGAGCGATAAACGAAACAAAGATAAAACCAGAGATAGAAATAAAAGAAGAAAGTGAAAAAAAATATACAAAAGTAAATACAGAAGAAATAGAAGTAAAAACAAATAGTGTGACAGGACTAGTACAAGATGAAGAAGGAATGAGTGTAAGTAATCTTGAATTAAGTATAAATAAAGGAAATGAAGAAATAAGAAGAACATATACAGATGAAAATGGAAGATATGTATTTAGTGATGTAGAAGAAGGAAAATACATAATAAAAGTAGAAGAAGAAAATTATGAATTAAAAGAAATAAAAGAAGCAGAAGTAATAGGAGGAATAACAGAAAACATAATAGTAAAGAAAATAAAACCATATGAAATAGAAGTAAAGAAATATATAAGTAAAATAAAATTAAATAATAATGGAAAAGAAATAGAATATGAATATGGAAAATTAAATAAAGTAAATCAGACAGTAAAGAACTTAAAGAATCTAAGCGGAGAAATAGAATATAAAATAGAGATAAAAAATACAGGAGAGAAATCTGGAGAGATAACAAAAATAGAAGAAGAAGTAACAGAAGGATTAAAATTTAATAAAGAGAAAAATAGTGAATGGGAAGAAAAGAATGGAAAGATAATAAATAGAAGCTTAGAAGGAATAAAGTTAAAAGCAGGAGAAGAAAAAGAGATAACATTAAAATTAGATATAGAAAAAACAGATGAAGCAAGAAGTTATTTACAAAAAGTAACAGCAAAAGGAGAAGTATACCAAAATGTAGTATATATTCTAGGTGGAAAAGAATATAGAAAAGAAAAAGTACTAGATGGAGAAAAAATAGAAGAACCAAAAATAGTACAAGAAAACTTTAAAGGATGGTATACAGATAAAAAATATACAAATAAATATAATTTTAATAACGATGTAACAAAAGATATAATACTATATGGAAAAGTAGAAGAAAGTACAAAGAAATATATAGTACAATATATAAATGAAAGAAAAATAATAAAAGAAGAAGAGTTAGAAGAAGGAAGCATAATAAATGCGCCAGAAGTAACAAAAGAAGGATATACATTTAAAGGATGGTATGAAGGAGAAGAAAAATATGATGTATATGAACCAATCACAAGAAATCTAATATTAGAAAGTAAATATGAAATAAACAAGTATAAAGTAAGATTTATAAATGAAGATGGAAGCATATTACAAGAAGAGACATTAGATTATGGAAGCACTCCAACATATAAGAAAGAAACACCAACAAAGAAAAGAACAGAAGAATATACATATGAATTTGATAAATGGTCTCCAGAAATAACAAAAGTAACAGGTAATCAAGAATATAAAGCAACATATAAAGCAACAAAGAATAAGTATACAGTAACATATATAAATGAAGGAAAAGAATATCATAAAGAAACAGCACTTTATGGAAACACTATAAAAAATGTAGAAAATCCAACAAAAGAAGGATATACGTTTATAGGCTGGTATGATATAAATGATAAAAAAGTAAATCATCCAATAACAGTAACCAAAAATATGACACTATATAGTAAATATGAAATAAATAGTTATAAAATAAGTTACTATAATGAAGGTGTAAAATATATAGAAGATCAAAAAATAAATTATGGAGAAAATGCATTAAAACCAAATACAAATCCAAGTAAAATAGGATATACATTTAAATATTGGTCACTAAAAGAAAATGGAGAGAAGTACGAATTTAGTACAAAAATAACAAAAGATATTTCTTTATACGCGGTATATGAAATAAATAAGTATACAGTAACATATATAAATGAGGGAATAGAATACCATAAAGAAACAGCAGAATATGGAAGCGTAGTAACAAGTATTCAAAATCCAACAAAAGAAGGTTATACATTTACTGGATGGTATACAAAAGACAATGAAAAAGTAAGTTATCCAATAACAGTTACAAAAAATATGACACTATATAGTAAATATGAAATAAATAGTTATAAAGTAAGTTACTATAATGAAGGTGTAAAATATATAGAAGATCAACAAATAAATTATGGAGAAAATGCATTAAAACCAAATACAGATCCAAGTAAAATAGGCTATACATTTAAATATTGGTCAATAAAAGAAAATGGAGAAGAATACGAATTTAGTACAAAAATAACAAAAGACATTACTTTATACGCGGTATACGAAATAAATAAGTATACAGTAACATATATAAATGAAGGTGTTGAGTATCATAAAGAAACAGCATTCTACGGAAGTGTAATAACAAGTATACAAGACCCAACAAAAGAAGGATATACGTTTATTGGTTGGTATAATGAAAATAATGAAAAAGTAACTCATCCAATTACAGTAACAGAAAATATAACATTACATAGTAAATATGAAATAAATACATATACAGTAAGTTTTTATCATAATAATAAAAAATATGTAGAAGATCAAAAAGTAAACTATGGAGAATCAGCACTAAAACCAAGTATTGATCCAACAAAAGAAGATTATAACTTTTCAGGATGGGTAATAAAAGGAACAAATAATAAATATGACTTTACATCAAAGGTAACAAAAAATATAGAATTAGAAAGTAGTTTTACAGCAAAACCAACATATACAGTAACATTTAAAATAGGAAATGAAGAAATATTAACAGAAAATGTAATAGAAGGCCATAAAGTAACAAGTAAAGAAGCACCATATAAAAAAGGATACTTATTTGATAAATGGTATAGTGATGAAGGATTAACAATAGAAAATAATTTTGATGAAAAGATAATGAACAATAAAACAATATATGGAAAGTATAATGAGAATAAACATACAGTAACATATATAAACGAAGGAACAACATATTATACAGAAAAAGTATTAGATAGATTTACAGCAAAAGGACCAAGTGAAAATCCAAGTAAAGAAGGCTATACATTTAAGTACTTTAGTAAAGATAAAAAAGTAGCATTTGATTATAGTGCAGAAATAACAGAAGATACAACATTATATGCAGTATATGAAATAAACAAATATACAGTAACATATATAAATGAAGGATCAGAATATCATACAGAAGAATTAACATATGGAAGTAAACATGAAAAAATAGAAGATCCATTTAAGACAGGTTATACATTTACTGGTTGGTATACTGAAAATGAAGAAAAAGTAGAGTATCCAATAACTGTTACAAAAGATATAACATTACATAGTAAATATGAAATAAATAAGTATACAGTAACATTTAATGATGAGGATAGAATAACAACAAAAGAAGTAAATTATAATAACAAAGTAGAACCAGTAACAAATCAAGGAAAAACAGGTTATACATTTAAATATTGGTCAATAGAAAAAGGCGGAGAAGAATATAACTTTAATACATTAGTAACAGAAAATATAACTCTATATGCAGTATATAATATAAATAAATATACAGTAACATTTAAAAACTATGATGGAAGTACTTTACAAGAAGAGACATTAGAATATGGAGCGTTACCAAAATATAAAGGAGAAGTTCCAACAAGAGAAAAGACAAAAGAATATACATATACATTTAAAGGTTGGGATAAAGAAATAACAGAAGTAACAAATAATCAAGAATATATCGCAACATATACAGAAACAAAAAATAAATATAATGTAAAATTCACAAACTATGATGGAAGTATACTTCAAGAAGAGACATTAGAATATGGAGCTTTGCCAGTATATAAAGGAGAAGTACCAACAAGAGAAAAAACAGAAGAATATACATATACATTTAAAAACTGGAATAAAGAGATAACAGAAGTAATAGATAATGAAATATATATCGCAACATATACAGAAACAAAAAATAAGTATACAGTAATATATATGGATGGAGAGACAGAATATACAAGAAAAGAAGTAAATTATGGAGAAACAGTAAGTGAAGAAGTAATAAATAAAGACCATAATATATATAGAGGATGGACGCTAGAAGGAAATATTTATGACTTTAATACACCAGTAACAAAGAATATAACAATAAAAAGTAGTTTTGAGTTAGTAGAATCACCAATAATAGAAAGTACACCAATAGAATGGACAAAAGAAAATGTAAAAGTAACAATAACAACAAATCATAATGATTATAGTTATATGTATAAAATAGATGATGGAGAATATCAAAACTATAATGGAGAATTTACAGTAGATAAAAACTGCACAGTAATAGCGAAATCAATAAAAGAAAATGTAGAAAGTGAAGTAACAACAAAAGAAATAACAAATATAGATAAAGTCTTGCCAGAAATAAAAGAAATAACAGAAGAAAATATAACAACAAAATCATTTGATATAAAAGTAAAAGGACAAGATAATGAATCAGGATTATCAGAGATAAGAATATATAAAAATGAAGAATTAATGGTAAGTTATCCATATACAGAAAGATTAAATGAAGAAAAAGAAGAGACATATAGTTTAACAGGATTAGAAGAAAATACAACATATAAAATAAAAGTAGAATTAATAGATAAAGTAGGAAATATAAATGTCTCAGAAGAAAAAGAGATAACAACATTAAAAAGAGTAATAGTATCAAGAATAATAGGAAGAAATAATAGTTTATATGAAAGTGAAGCAGAATATGAATTATTTGAAAGCTTAGAAGAAGCCATAACAGCATGTGGAAGTAATGAATGTACAATAGAAATGGTACTAGATACAAAAGAAAGCGTAAATGTATTAGAAGGACAAGAAATAAAACTAGAATTAAATGGAAAGACAGTAACAGGAGTAAGAGACTATACAATAGAGAATAGTGGAGAATTAATAATAGTGGATAAAGAAGAAAGAGAAGGCGGAATAATAAATAATACAGATACAGCAATAAAGAATATAGGAAATGGAATCTTACAAATAGGAGAAAATGAAGAACCATTAAGTGTATCAACAACAAAACCAAATATAGTAGGAACAACATATGGAATATATACAGAAGAAGAGACATCAAAATTAAAATTCTATGATGGAAAAATAGAAGGAAATGTAGCAATACAAGGAAATGTAGATGATACACCATATTTATATAACGCAAAGATAACAAATGAAGGACATCAAGTAGCAACACTTTCAATACTCGCAGAAGCAGAAGCAAAGATAACAGGAGGAAAATACTATACAAAATTATCAAATGCAGTTTCAGAAACAAAATCTGGAACATATGAATTAAAAGAACAAGATATAATGTCAACAGTAATTACTCCTGGATTATATGGATTTGATTATGATGAAGGAACAAATTCATTAATATCAAATAATATGAAAATTAAATCAACAAATGCTTATTCATATATAAAATTAGACTTAACTGATTATAACATTGATCAAGAACTTGCAGTAACAGGAATATTATCAACTTATAGGAATTATGGATATGCAATAGTTACAGACAGTAAAACAACACCAACATATAATCAAACAGATGGTAGAGTTTTATATATGACCGGAAATAATGAAACAAAAACTGAGACAGGAAGAATAGTTCTTGAAAAAGGTAAAATATACTATTTACATATAGGATATGTTAAACCTTATGGTTATGCGACATATGACAATAATACAGATACATTTAAAATAACAAATATTACATTGTCAGATTATATTATGAGTAGCATGCTTGATGAAGAAACAAATATAGTGACAACAGGAGAATATGGATTTACATATACTGATGGAGTATTAAAATCTAACAATCAAAAACAAAGATACACAACAGCAAATTCATATATAAAAGTTGATTTAACAAATTATAATTATGATAGAAAAATATATATTGATGCTGAATTACATGCAACTGCAGGAGATTATGGTTTAATCACGATAAATAACAGTGAGGAAGTACCATCATATAGTGACAAAAATGGAAGAATTTTTTATAGCTATGGTAATGTTTCATCAAAAGTTTATACTGCAAATTTAGAAGCAGGGAAGGTTTACTATATTCATCTTGGATATAAGAAAAACAATGGATCTGATGATAGTGTAGATGCATTTATTATTAATAGTATATCATATAATAAAGGTGAACCTAAAAATCCTATATCTAAAGCGCCTATATTAAATGAAAAAGCAGATACAATAGAATTAATAAAAGATATAACAATATCATCTTCAATTGAAATAAATGAAACAAGGAAAGTAGTATTAGATTTAAAAGGTTATACATTAACGACAACATCAAATGATTATGTAATAAAGAATAGTGGAGATTTAACTATAATAGATAGTAAATATTCTAGTGATGTTGAAAAGAATCAAGCAGATTATGACGCTGAACAAGCTAAATATAATGAGGAATATAATGCAGAATTAAGTGTTTACAATAAAGCAAAAACAGAGTATGAAAAATCAATTGAAGAATATAATAAAAAACTTGAAGAATATTACGCAAGTCATCCTGGAGAAGAATTTGAATATACAGGTGAAGAAGGAACATATGTAGTTCCACAAGATGGTACTTATGAATTAGAAACTTGGGGAGCACAAGGAGGAACTGCTGTAGATAGCTGTGATGGTGGATATGGTGGATATTCTTATGGTCAAGCTGAATTAAAGAAAGGTGATATATTATATATAAATGTTGGTGGAGTCGGAACATGTAATGTAAGTTCTTCATCAAAAGGTGGCTACAATGGTGGTGGAGATGCATTATCAAGAAACAACTATAAAATGTGTTCTGGTGGAGGAGCAACTCATATTGCAACTAAGTCTGGACTTCTTAAGACACTTTCTGATTCTACTGATTCAATTTTGATTGTTTCAGGATCTGGAGGTGGTTCTGGATCAACAGGTTCAAGTTGTAGCAGTAAAGGTGGTTCTGGTGGTGGAATCTCAGGAACAGTTCCAAAAAATAATTGCTCTGATTGTGGTACAAGATCTGGAGGAACACAAACATCTGGTGGTAGGTCAAGATTTGGTACTGGAGGATTTGGGTTTGGTGCTGGATCTACAACTTCTTATTCAGTAGGAGGTGGCTCTGGTTTTTATGGAGGTGCTGGTGATAACTATGAATGGGGTGCTACTGGAGGATCTGGATACATAGGCAATTCAAAGTTAACAAATAAGAAAATGTATTGTTATGATTGTACAGAATCAAGTGATGAATCAACTAAAACAATAAGTACAACAAATGTATCAGAAATACCAACAGAAAATAATGCTAAAAAAGGTAATGGTTATGCAAAAATAACATTATTAGGTAGCAATAATTCAGATTCTACAATAGAAAAACCAACTAAACCGGAAAAACCAGAAATATTAAAAACTACTGATGTTGAACTAGAAAAATCTAATTTTACTTATTCTGGTAATGGTAGATTTGCAAAAGGAAGTAGTAATTTAAATTTTTATGTAAATAATTCAGGTAATAAATCGGTAACATATTACAATAAAAAAATAAATGTTATTTCGAAAACATATGCTCATGTAAATCTTAGTTTATATCAAAATTACTATAGTGATGGTGGCCTACTTGGAACAGCATATATAGGTTTTTCAAAAACGAATGAAGCAAATATTGATGATTTTGTATCATATGTTGAAAAAGATATAACATCATATAGTGGTAAAGCAACTCCTGAAGATATAAATATACCTATAGAAGAACCTGGAGAATATTATTTTAAGATAGTTTTATATCATAATTCTAATACATCTAGTTATACAGTTTATTCTGATTTATATAACTTATCATTTGACAATAAACCTATTTTAAAAGAAGCTACATTAAAAGAAGCCACATTAACAGGAACAATAACAAGTACAACAAATTCAGTTATATATAATGATTTTGGTGCCAATTTAACATTAAGAGAGGGAATATTTACATTAAATAAAGCGGGTAATTCATCAAATTATTTAAGTTTAATAGACAATAATGGAACATTAAACTTAGAAAAGAATTCTCAGTTAATAGTGAAATCAACATATAATAATGTAATAAATAACTTATCATCTGGAAGGATAATATCTAAAGGTGCCACATTAAATATAAATCAAAACAATTCAAGGGGAATATATGATCAAAGTAAAAATCAAGATAATTTTAATTTGTTAAAGATAAATTCAACAGGTTCTTATGGATATGGAATAGTAATTTCGAGAAATAAAAAATTAAGTATATCCAATATAGAAATAAATGGTAACTATAATACTGGAATTTTAATTAATGCTGGAACATTAACAATTAATAATACCGCAATATCTGGTAGTATGGATTCAGGAGTTAGAAATGAAACAGCAGAAAACATAGTAAAAATAAAAAATGGAACAAACATATCTTTAAGTAGAGGATCAGGAATAACTAATAATAATTCTGGAATGATTGAGGTTGATGACGGAATAATAAAATCTTCTGGTGATTATGGAATATACAATAGTGGCTCAGGAATAGTAACAATAATTGATGGACAGATAATAGGTAATTATGGAATATCTAATCAGGCTGGAATAATAAATGTTAAAGGTGGTCAAATTTCTTCTTTGAGGTATTATGGAATATCAAATCAGACTGGTACGATAAATGTAACTGGAGGAAATATATCTGGAAGTGTTGGAATTAATAATAATAATAATAAAGCATGTATTATAAATATTGGAGAAAAAGATGGAAATGTAAGCGAAAATAGTCTAGTAATAACAGGAAGCACTTCAGGAATAGAAAATACATCTGGGACTTTTAATTATTATGATGGAAAAATAATAGGAAAGATAGATAATTGGTTAAATGGATATGTATCAGATATTGAAGATGGATATAATATAAATATTGAACAAAAAGAAAGTATAGAGGAAGCAACATTAAAACCTTTAGGCGATTTAGTAGCTGTAAATTCAATTACAGATAAAAAATATATAACTATTCAGAGTGCTATAGAAGAGGCATCAGATGGAGAAACAATAGAAATATTAAAAGATATAAAAACTATCATGCGTAATGATATATCAGAAAACAAAAATATAATTATCGATTTAAAAGGTAATAAAATTAAAAACTATAAAAAAGGTACATATATAACAAATAGTGGAACATTATTAATAACAGATAGTGGAAAAGGTGAAGAAAATTCAAAGACGTATGGAAAGATAGAAAATTCAGGAGGAGCAGTAATTAATAATAATTCTGGAACATTGGAAATAAATGGTGTAACCATAACATCTGGAAGTACAATAATAACGAATAATGGATCAGGAACACTACAGATAAATAATGCTACAATAACATCAAGTAGTACAGCAATAACAAATAATGATACAGGAAATGTAACAGTAAATGATGTGACAATAAATGGAACATATTCTGGTATACAAAACTCCAATAAAGGTAAAGTAACGATAAATGGAGGAAATATAACAACAACAGATAGTTATGGACATGTAATAAAAAATTTATCAAGTGGAATTATAGAAATAAATGGAGGAAAAATAAGAGGTAATAGGTATACATATGGAATCCAAAATGCAGGAACAGGTAAAGTAATAATAAATGGTGGAGAAATATATGATTCATCATGGGCAGCAATAGGAAATGAATCAGGTGAACTAGAAATAAATGGAGGAAAAATACAAAGTATAAATAACAGTGGTTCACTAACAATGAATGCTGGAACAATAACAGGTGGAATTTCAAATTCACAAGCAGGACAAGCAACAATAACAGGAGGAAATATATCAGGAGGATATTCTGCTGTTTCAAATGGTAGAAATAGTACATTAACATTAGGAATAAAAGATGGAAATGTAAATAAAAATGATCCTGTAATAATTGGTTATGAGTCTGGAATATCAAATGAAGGAACATTTAATTTCTATGATGGAATAATAAAAGGAAGAAAAAGTGCAATAAGTGGTACAGTAACAGAAATAGAAGAAGGATATGAAATAATAACAGAAAAACAAGGCGAATATGAAGTGAAGTATCTAGATAAATTACCAATTGCCAAATTAGTAAGTACAAATATAGAATATACAAATTTACAGGAAGCAATAGATGCATCAACCGCTGGAGAAACAATAGAAATATTAAGAAATGCAACCATTATTTCAAGTACACCAACATTTGAAGTGTCAGAAGAAAAAAATATAACAATAGATTTAAAAGGATATATTTTAACAAGAGGAAATAGTACGTTGTTAAATAATAAAGGTTCATTAACAATAACAGATAGTGGAAAAGGTGAAGAAGATTCAAAGACATATGGAAAGATGGAAAATACTGGAGGAACAGTAATAACAAATACTGGATCAGGAACACTAGAAATAAATAACACTATAATAACATCAAGTAGTACCGCAATAGTAAATAATAATACAGGAAATATAACAATAAATAGTGGAACAATAACAGGTTATAATGGAATAAATAATGCAGGTACAGAAAAGTTAATAATAAATGGAGGAAGTATTCTATCCGTAGGAGGATACCATGATGCATATGCATCACCAATACTAAATTCATCAAGCGGAACAGTAGAAATTAACAAAGGAACAATAAGGGCAACAGATGCATATAATCAAGGAATAAGAAATATAAGTACAGGTAAAATTATAATTAGAGACGGAACAGTAAATGGATCAATTAATCCAGGAATAAGTAATGAAAAAGAAGGAACATTAGAAATCTCAGGAGGAAACATAGATGAAATAAGCAGTTCTGGAACGGCAATTATAACTGGTGGAAATATAACTGGAGGATTTGGAAATTCTGGAACAGCAACAATAACAGGAGGAAATATATCAGGAGGATATTCTGCTGTTTCAAATGGTAGAAATAGTACATTAACATTAGGAATAAAAGATGGAAATGTAAATAAAAATGATCCTGTAATAATTGGTTATGAGTCTGGAATATCAAATGAAGGAACATTTAATTTCTATGATGGAATAATAAAAGGAAGAAAAAGTGCAATAAGTGGTACAGTAACAGAAATAGAAGAAGGATATGAAATAATAACAGAAAAACAAGGCGAATATGAAGTGAAGTATCTAGATAAATTACCAATTGCCAAATTAGTAAGTACAAATATAGAATATACAAATTTACAGGAAGCAATAGATGCATCAACCGCTGGAGAAACAATAGAAATATTAAGAAATGCAACCATTATTTCAAGTACACCAACATTTGAAGTGTCAGAAGAAAAAAATATAACAATAGATTTAAAAGGATATATTTTAACAAGAGGAAATAGTACGTTGTTAAATAATAAAGGTTCATTAACAATAACAGATAGTGGAAAAGGTGAAGAAGATTCAAAGACATATGGAAAGATGGAAAATACTGGAGGAACAGTAATAACAAATACTGGATCAGGAACACTAGAAATAAATAACACTATAATAACATCAAGTAGTACCGCAATAGTAAATAATAATACAGGAAATATAACAATAAATAGTGGAACAATAACAGGTTATAATGGAATAAATAATGCAGGTACAGAAAAGTTAATAATAAATGGAGGAAGTATTCTATCCGTAGGAGGATACCATGATGCATATGCATCACCAATACTAAATTCATCAAGCGGAACAGTAGAAATTAACAAAGGAACAATAAGGGCAACAGATGCATATAATCAAGGAATAAGAAATATAAGTACAGGTAAAATTATAATTAGAGACGGAACAGTAAATGGATCAATTAATCCAGGAATAAGTAATGAAAAAGAAGGAACATTAGAAATCTCAGGAGGAAACATAGATGAAATAAGCAGTTCTGGAACAGTAATTGTAACTGGAGGAAATATAGGAAGTTTTTGGAATTCAGGGTCAACTACAGTAACATCTGGTACATTAGGAGGATTTTCTAATGGAGGAACAGCAATCATAACTGGAGGAAATATATCTGGAAGTGGAGTTTCAAATAATCGAGGCGGTATATTAACAATATCAGGTGGAACAATAACAGGTAATTCATCTGCAATATCCAATTCTGATGGTACTGTAAATGTTGAATCTATAACATTATCTAACTCAAATATAGGAATAAGTAATACTGGCTCTGGAATAGTAAACTTAGCAGTTAGTGTAACAATAAATGCAAATAATATTGGTATTTCTAACTCAGCAACTATTAATATTGGTTCAAAAGACGGAAATGTAAGTACAGAAATGCCAATAATAACAGGAAAAACATATGGTGTAAGTAATGGTGATTCAGGTAAAGTAAATTTTTATGATGGAATAGTAAGTGGAGAGTCTGGAGCGTTCTCTGGAACAATAAATGAAGTAGAACCAGGATATAAAATTGTAACAAATAAAACAGATACACTTACAAGCGCAACATTGACTCTTGTTGGTGATGATGAAAAAGTTGCAGTATTAAATGGAATAAACTTTACAAGTCTACAAGATGCAATAAATAGTGCATCAGATACAAATGAATCAATAATAACATTATATAAAGATGTAACCTTTGAGAGTAACATAACAGTACCAGCAAATAAAAATATAAAATTATATTTAAATGGTTATACATTAAATAAAGAAAGTTATGACTTTACAGGAGAAGGAAAAATAACTGTTATAGATGGTACAAGCACAAATGCATTAGCAAGTATAATGGAGAGTGTAAAAGAAGTACTAAATATAGAAGGAATAAAGAAAAATATAATAATATATGAAATGGATGATGGAAGCGCTATTTCAAGTGAAAGTACATATAAGTTATATAAAGATAATGAAGAAGTAATGCTTGAAGAAGATGCTATTGGAATATATAGTGTAGGTAATTCAAATGATGAAGTAAGATCAGCAAATAATAAAATATATATAAATGAATTACCAAAAGGAAAATATAAACTAATAGGAGATAACAATAAAGAAGTAAAATTTGAAATAGATGAAAGTGGAAAAGTAATAGGAAATGTAAAAGAAAATACAAAAGAAACAAGAAAGTTAGTATCAACAGCAGTCGCTGAATTAATAATAATGATACAAACAGGAATAGAGAAAGTAAATTACATAATGATAATCTTAACACTTTTAGTAACAATCTCATCACTTCTATATATAGTAAAGAAAACAAATGTAAAAGAAAGTTAATATGGATTAGCTTTCTTTTTTTCTTAAATATGTTATAATTGTTCTTGTATTAGTAGGTGTTTGTATGAAAAGAAGAGAAATAAAAAGAAATATAGAAAATAAGTTCTTAAAATTAGAATTAACAAATGAAACAATAGATGATATATATGAATCATTACCTAAAATAATAAAGATATGTAATAAAAAATATATGATAGATCTTATTTATAATAATGAAAAAATAGATATAGATTATATAACTAAAAATAATATAACAGATAAAAAATTAATAGATATAATAGAGACTGTTCATGCGATTAACTTAAAAGATATAAAAGAAAAATTTAACTATATATATGATACTGTATGTGCTAAATTAGATGAAAGAATAAAAACAAATTATTGTGAATTTAAAGATGATATATGTATTAAATATAAAAAAAAAGGTAGTGATCATAAAAATGGTTGCTGTGAATGTAAAGGCAGAGGAAAGTGTAAGTATCTAATTGATAGTGTTTGTACTATGAAATCATGTATGGCTTGTAAGTTATTTACTTGTCATACTCTAAAAACTATGGGAATAACTCAAAGTATAAATGATTTTGTACTTACTAAATATTTCTTTACAAGTAAACAAAAGGATATATTACAGTTTAGTTATTGGACACCAAAAGAAATTGTTATGGAAAAATTAATGAAGACTGTAAAGTAGGAATATAATTAAATAGAAAAAAGGTGATACTATGGAAAATATAAAGTTAGTAGCAAGTAAATTAAATTTAAATGAAAAAGATTTATTTTGTTATGGAAATTATAAAGCAAAAATTGAAAAAATAAATACTAATAGAAATGGTAAATTAATTTTAGTAACAAGTACAAATCCAACACCATATGGAGAAGGTAAAACAACTTTAAGTATTGGACTTTGCGATTCACTTAATAAACTTGGATATATATCAGTAGCGGACTTAAGAGAACCATCACTTGGACCAGTTTTTGGAAGAAAAGGTGGCGCAGTAGGTGGGGGTAAAGCCATTATAGAACCAAGCATGGATATTAATTTACACTTTAATGGTGATTTTCATGCTATAACAAGCGCTAATAATTTAATTTGTGCTGCAGTAGATAATCATATTTTTCAGGGTAATGAGCTTAAAATAGATAAAGTGTTAATTAAAAGATGTATAGATATGAATGATAGAAGTCTAAGAGATAACTTTGTTATAACTCCAGCATCAGAAATAATGGCTATACTATGTTTATCCAAAGATATTAATGATTTAAAAGAAAGAATAGGTAATATTATAGTTGGATTAACAAAAGATGAAAAAGAAATATATGCAAAAGATTTACATGTAGAAAATGCATGTACACTTCTTTTAAAAGATGCTATAAAACCAAATTTAGTACAGACTTTATATAATAATCCAGTAATAGTTCATGGTGGACCATTTGCCAATATTGCTCATGGATGTTCTAGTTTAATAGGAACAAAATCTTCACTTAAGCTATCAGATTATACTATTACAGAAGCAGGTTTTGGATCTGATATGGGGGGAATTAAATTTTTTGATATAAAATCAAGAGTAGGAGATATATACCCAGATATAGTAGTAATAAATGTTACAATAAAAGCACTTAAATATAATGGTAATGATTCATTAGAAAGCGGTATAAAAAACTTGGAATACCATATAAAAAACATGCAAAAATTTTGTGATAATGTGATAGTTGCATTAAATAAATTTGATGATGATTTAGATGAAGAAATAGAATTCGTAAATAATTTTTGTAAAGATTTTGGTGTAGAATTTAGTGTATGTGAAATGTACCAAAAGGGAATAGATGGATGCATTACTTTAGCAAAAAAAATAGTATCAATGAATGAAAATAAAAAGAAATATTTTGTATATGATTTAGAAGATACTTTAGAAGAAAAAATATTTAAAATGTGTAAAATGTTTGGTGCAAGCAAAGTAGAATATACTAATGGAGCAAAAGAAAAATTAAATAAATTAAATAATACTAAAATGATGATATGTATTTGTAAAACACCAATGTCTATAACAGATGATAAAATAAATTTAGGTTATCCAAAAGATTTTAAAATGACAGTAACAGATATAAAAGTATATAATGGTGCAGGGTTTATTGTTGTATATATGGGTAATGTTCTTTTAATGCCAGGTATGCCTAAAAATCCTAATTATTTAAATATGAATATAAATGAATAAAAATCTCTTAGTAGATTTTTTATTTTGCTTTTTTTTATCTTTATGATAGAATATATGAACTAAAGAAGGGATATATATGGAAAAAATAGATTTACATATGCATTCATTATATTCTGATGGAGTATATGATGTAAGTACACTATTAAAAATGGCAGAAGAAAAAGGTTTATCAATTATATCTATTACAGATCATGATAACTGCAAGGCACATATAGAATTAATGGATGAAAATGTTAGAAATAATTTTAGTGGTGATATAAAAGTAGGTATGGAAATAACTACATCTTTTCATGGTCAAAAAATAGAATTACTTGCTTATGATTTTGATAATGTAGAAAAGGTTAATGAGTTTTTCGTAAACAAAAGAGAAAGCATAGACTGGAAACAAATTAGGATAGAATGTGCTAGAAATACTTTAAAAACATTTGATGAATTAAATATAAAATATCCTAGTAAATATAGGAGAAATTTAAAAATTCCAAGATTTGAATCAAAATTATATGATGATATATTGTTGTTTAATAATAAAGAAGAATTAAAGAAAAAATTAGGTGTATTATATTCTGAAACTGGGAAGGAATTTTTTAGAAAATGTGTATGCGCTCCAGGCAATATATTTTCGTTTGACTTTTCAAAATATATGATAGATTTAGATGAAGTTATATCTTTCATTCATGAAAATGGAGGAATATTATTTTTGGCTCATCCTTATGTTTATAAAATTGAAAATCCAGAAGAATTTTTAGATAAATTATATGATGAATATAAAGAAATAGATGGTATTGAATGTTATTACTATGATTTTACTAAAGAGCAAATTGATTATATAAAATCTTTTGCCCAAAAAAGAAATTTGTTAGTATCTGGAGGTAGTGATTTTCATGGTAATCCAGAAAGAAAAAATGAAATTGGAGTATGCATAAATAATAATGGGTATATATCAAAAGAATTATTAGATACATGGCAAAAAGATAGACCTAAATCAAAAGTATTAATAAAATAAAAATTGTTTTATGTAATATTCTTTAAAAAAATAAACATAAATGATATAATCTTAAGTAAGATATGTGAGGTTAATATGAAAAAGAAAATACTGACTATTATTTGTATAATTTTAGGAGTAATAATACTTGGAATTATATCATTTAAATTATATTCCTATTTAAGAATTAAGTATGCAAAAATAGAAGTTACTTTAGTAGATGATATGACTTTAGAGTTTAATGATAAGAAAAAAGTATCAGATTATATAAAAAGTATAAATGGAAAAATAATTGATGATTATATTATAGATTCAAGTACTCTTGGAGAAAAAAATATAGATTTTGAATTTATAAATGATGATAATATAAAAGTTAAATATTCATATGATATTTCTGTAATAGATACTGTTTCTCCTGTTGTTTGGCTAAGTAATACATATACCTTAAAAAAGGGAAGTGAAGATACATTACTTGATGATATACTTTGTGGTGACAATTATGATAATAGTCCAAAATGTGAAATAATTGGAGATTATGATTTGAATACTGAAGGAAATTATACTCTTAAATTTAAAGCAACGGATAGTAGTAATAATATTACTGAAAAAGATTTTACTTTAAAAGTATATGAACCAGTTCAAACAAAAAGTGATAATAGTACTAAAACAAAAGAAGAAATAAAATATGTTAATTTTAGTGATGTTGTTAATAAATATAAAGATAATAATACAAAAATTGGTATTGATATTTCATTATGGCAAGGAGATATAGATTTTAAAAAATTAAAAGAAGCAGGAGTAGAGTTTGTTATTATAAGAGTAGGTTACATGAAAGGTACTAATGGAGAAAGAGTACTTGATAGTAAATTTAAACAAAATATTAAAAATGCTAATAAAAATAAAATTCCTGTAGGAGTTTATTATTTCTCATATGCATCTAGTAAAAAAGAAGCTATTAAAGATGCAAAATGGGTATTAAAACAAATAAAAAAATATGATGTTACTCTTCCAGTAGCATTCGATTGGGAAGATTTTAGTGATTATAATTCATATAAATTAAGTTTTTATAATTTAACTTCTATGGCGGATGGATTTATAGAAGAAGTAGAAAAAAATGGATATAAAGGAATGCTTTATGGAAGTAAAAATTATTTGGAACAAATATGGTTACCTAATAATCATAATATTTGGCTTGCACATTATACAGATAAAACAAGTTATGAAGGTAATTATAAATTCTGGCAATTAACGGAAATAGGTAAAGTAGATGGAATTGATGGTACTGTTGATATAGATATACAATATAAATAAAATCAGAGTAGTTATTACTCTGATTTCTTTCTTTTCTTTTTCTCTTTTTTCTTCTTTTTAGCAATTTCAGTATAAAATTCTTTCCACATTTTATAAACATGTTCTTTACTATAAAACTCTGATATTTCTTTAGCATTTTCTACTTGTTTTTGATATTCTTTTTTGTCTTTACTTAGTAATTTAATTATTTCACTAAATTCATCATTATTGCTACCTTTTAAATATTTCTTAAATAAAATATCTTCATATAATTCTAAATCTCTTAAAAGTATTGGTGTATCAGTACTTATTGCTTCTAATATTGTCATTGGAAATAATTCATTATAAGATGGAACAAATAATAAATCTGATGCGTTAAATAAATCATTCATTTCATTTCTTGGTACTATTCCTAAAAATCTAACATTCTTAGGTGGATTTTCCATTATTTTCTTTAAATCATGATGTCCATCAGTTATACCACCAAAAGAAAATCCTCCAGCCCATATAAAATCAATTTTAGGTAATTTTTTAGCAACCTCAACAAAATCAATAACACCTTTTCTATTTTGAATTTGTCCAGCACCAAGTACAACAAACTTATTTTCTTTTATACCTAATTTTTTTCTAATATCTTTAATTTCTTTATCAGTTTTTTTGTAAAACATTTCTTTAGATACAAAATTAGGTATGTAAGTAATTTTATCTTCTTTTATACCAGCCTTAGCAATATCTTTTTTAAAAATAGGGTTTACTACAACTAAGTAATCAGCACTTTTATAAAAACTTATTACATACTTCTTAAAAATTTTAAATATAGGTTTTGGTAATTTTATAGAACCATCTAATGTATCAGGTAAAAAATGTACATATGCGACTGTTGGATTTTTACTTAATTTTAATTTTAAGTAATTTCTAGGTTCAACTGTATGAGCATGTATTATATCATATTTTGTTCCTTTATTTAAAAATATTTCAAAATCATTTTTACCATCTTCATTAAGAAGTTTCATTAATTCTAAATAAGCAGATCCAACTCCTTGACCATCAACTGAATCTGCCATAGAAAGCATATTTATTTTAATCTTATTGTTATTATCATCCATATTTTTTACTCCTTGTATATTAGATTATATCACAAGTAATATAAAAAAAGTATAAAAAAATTTTTCTTTCATATTATATACTATAAAGGTAATTGTTAAAAAATTGACAAAAACCAATATTTATAATAGAATTATATTGTGCAAATGGTGCAGTATCCTAGTTGATATATTTGTTATGAAGACGAGCCTAAAAATTCGTTAAAGAGCACATCTGTGAAACTTTTTGTGTTTGCTTTGGTCGCCCAGACTGGGGTGGATGCTGAAAGGATAGTTTTATGGGAAACTTATAACGGCATATAAGCAGAACCCATATTACGTGGAGACTTAATCTTGTGCTTTAGCCTTGACTTTAGTACGAATTAAGATTAAACCTATTTTGAGGCGAAAGCTTTGAGTAGCGTAGCTTGCCTTGAGTGAATATCTTGGGATTATAGAAAATGTAAAATAATAGTGGCCATATTAATTTATATGTTATTGCTATATGAAATTGTATTTGCAAAAAAGACTAGTAACGAATCAATATCACAGTGAGGAAAACTCCTAGGCTGTTTGCCTGCATAAGATTGCAGTGCGTACTAAGTGGTAATCAAGTCATATATTTGGAAACAATATATACATTTATTAAAGGGGAACCGCCTTTTGGTAACGAAAGGTTAAATCGTGGGAAATCCTACTTGACCTATGACGCAAAGTTTATTATGCTGGTACCAGGCATTTTTTTTAACTTTTAAAATATGTGAGGAAATATGAAAAAAAATAAAAAGAAGAAAAAAAGTAGAACAAAATGGATACTAACTGTTATGATAACATCTTTTATATTATCATTAATATTTTCAAGTTTATCAGAATCAGTTATACCTAATATAAATATTGTTTTTGGAATTCTTATTATAATTATTTTTATAGGTATAGGAATAATATTTGATATGATTGGAGTTGCTATAACAGCGGCTAATGAGACACCATTTCATTCTATGGCATCAAAGAAAGTAAAAGGAAGTAAGCATTCTGTAATGCTTTTAAAAAATTCAGATAAACTTGCTTCAATATGTAATGATGTTATAGGAGATGTATGTGGTGTTGTAAGTGGTAGTGCTGGTATGCTTGTCGCAAGTAATATGGCTTCATCATTTAATATTAATTCATCTATAACAGTATTGTTTGTAACTGCGTTAATCGCATCAATTACAATAGGTGGAAAAGCAATAGGTAAAAGTGCTGCTATTAAAAATTCTGAAGCAATAACTTTCAAAGTAGGAAAAATTTTAAATTTATTTAATAAAAAAACGCATAAAAAGAAAAAATAGTGGAATATTATAAATGTCATATGAAATATATGACATAAGTTTGAAAAGAGCCTAAGATTTATTTGGGCTCTTTTGTTATATAAAATTTAAAAAATAATGAATAAAAATATCAAAAATTGTTCATTATAGTAATGACATGATAGTTAAATATGTTAAAAAAGAATATAATGCGGGATGCTTATGTTCTTTTTTTTACTTTTTCCTTTACAAAAAAAATTAAATAACTATAATAGTATATCAAGTAGGAGATATGTATGAAAACAGAAAAAGAAGAAGAGGAATATAAAGTAAAAATGGAAGAATTAAAAAACTTTTTATTTCTTGTTAATGTTTATACTAGTGAGTTTTATGCAGGGTTCAAACTTTCAGAAGTTATATCAAAATTAGATGATGAAATACTTGTCTATGAATATAATAAAGAACTTAATATAGAAGACTTAAAACCATTATGTGGATTTATAAAAAAAGATGAAGATATAAAAGAAAATAAATATGCGCTTGCTTATGCAGCAGCAAAATATTTTAATACATGTAAAACGGGTAATAAAAAAGTTGATGAATATATATTAAGAATGCATTAAAATATGGTAAAATTATATAGGTGATAAAATGAATTTTGAATATAACAATAAAAAATATGAAGTAGTAATTGAAAAGAAAAACAATAAAAATACTTATATAAGAGTTAAAGAAGATTTAAAAGTTTATGTATCAACATCTTATTTAACACCTAAAATTATGATTAAATCATTAATTGAAAATAATAGAGATTCAATAATAAAAATGATTCAAAAAAGAGAAAAGGATAATATAAAACAAAGTGAAAATTATTTTTTAGGAGAAAAAATAGAAATTAGGATGTGTGATACTAAAAAAACATTCTTTGATGGACAAACATTATATTCAAATAGTAAAGAAAATATAGAAAAATGGTACAAAAAGAAATGTGAAATTATTTTTAAAGAACATTTAGATAATATTTATAATAATTTTTCTAAAAAAGT
>ERZ780177.1499-NODE-1499-length-21983-cov-10.983218_pt1 | contig 21983 bp, 18 predicted proteins | sample MGYA00510973_ERZ780177 | MGnify/ENA primary metagenome ERZ780177 (study PRJEB29588, sample SAMEA2144396) | human gut metagenome | biome: human gut; feature: human-associated habitat; material: faeces | place: Denmark | collected 2008/2010 ...
CCGGAAACAGGATTCTCCTGACTTATTACCTCGTTTATCTTACCGACATTGTTTACATAGACCTGCTTTTCGCCGTTTTTGCCTCGCAGATAGCTCTCATAGTACTGCTCTAAGCCTGACTTACCTACCATATCATTTTGTGTATATGAGTCATCATCCTTTGATAGCTCATTATACTCGTCGGTAGATATCTTGCCTGTGTATCCTATGAGTGATGAAATATATTCAGGATAGTTGTACTTGCGGATGGTATCCTCTTCAACTGATATGCCGGTAAGAGTATCTGAATGCTCATTGACATATGCTACTATCGAATCATTTACATCCTTTGCAATAGTAGTGGTTTTGTATTTAGTGAATCGGTTCTGTTTTATGGCATATCTCATCACTACAATATCATAAGTGGCCTGTGTATCATACTTGCTGCTTATATCAAAGCATTCATTCTGGTCAGAGCTTAGAAAATCTATGATATTCTGGGCGCTGGCATTTGCCTCGTCAAATCCAAGTGCTTTATTGTATTCGAGCTTATCATATTTCTTTCCGAATACATCTGACAGAAATCTCTTTTTTGAGGTTTCAGATGTGAATGTAAAGCTGTATGTACCATCATCGTTTAAAACAACCGGAAAATCATTGTATATGGAGCCTCCGTTGTTTTTTATCACATTGATAATTTCATTAAGCTCTTTGTTTAAAAGACGATTGTGCTCCTTCGTAGATGAATAGCTGCCGTTGTCTGAGATGACTACAGAGTATGCAAGCTGATTGTAAGCAAGCAGCTCACCATTTACATCGTATATATTGCCTCTTGATGCCTCTATGGACAGCGGCTTTTTAATCAGCATTATGAAGTTTTTCTGATAATCTGCACCTTTAATAATCTGAAGGGTAAAGACTCTTTCGGCAAGCAGGGCAAACATGAAAATAATTACTGCTGCTAATACAAAAAGTCTTGAGCTGAAAAATTTCTTCAGAAAATCTTTTATATCATAAATCAAATTTCTTTGCTCTCCTTTTCTCGTGTGCTTCCAGCTTCTGGTTTACCTTAAGAAATGCCAGATACAAAAGTATACTGATAACCATTGTGTATACAAATTCAGGTATGATAATTGACTTCAGATAGTACAAAAAGCTAAATCTGCCACGCAGTAAAAACATGAAAAAGTATACTACCAGATTGTAAAACAAATCGCTGCCTCCTATCAGAAGCATAGGAAGCTTTATATCGTCAGGATAGAATCTTTTTTGGAATAATCCATTGATAAAACCGATATACATATATATTAAAGCATACAGTCCTATATAATTTCCGCAAAATATGTCAATAAGCAGGCCGCAAAAGAAGCCTACCCACAGTCCTTCCTTTTTGCCACGCATAAAGCCAAAGGATGATACGGCTATAATCAACAGGTTTGGTGAGATATTGGCAAAGGAAAGAGTCTTAAACAGCGTGGTCTGCAATAAAAAGCATAAAGTTATTATTATAAATAAAACAATTCTACGTCTCATGCTGCTCCTTACTTATTTTCAGTTGAATTTTCAGTCTGGCTGTCACCGGCTGTTTTTGTACTTTCGGTGTCGTCAGCTGTCTTAGTGTCACCGGTCTGCTTAAGCTGTGTTATGACCATGACATTTTCGATATGCTCAAAATCTACAACCGGTGTGATAGTGCCGGATTTTGTCAGATTGTTGGAATTATTTTCGATTTTTGTCACATAGCCAATCAGTATGCCCTGCTGGTAACGGTCTGACACGTATGAGGTAACAACAGGATCGCCCTCTTTCACCTTGTTGTCGTCATCCTTTAACTCTGTAAAGGTAATTACCTTGTCCTCGTTCATGGTTTTTATATTGCCACTGACGGTGAGGTTGTCCTCCGTGGTGGAAACCATGCCACTGACCTTGCTGGCATCATCTATGATACAGCGTACCTTGGCAAAATTATCACCAGCATCGGTAACAATACCTACAAGTCCGCTTCCCGCAAGCACATTCATGCCTACGTCCACTCCATCCTTTTTTCCTTTGTCGATAGTAAAGGTAGAAAACCAGTTTCCGCTGTCCTTTGCTATAACACTGGCAGCGACCTTGGGATATGATGGATATTTGGCATCCAAATCCAGGAGCTGTCTGTAATTGTCAAGCTCATACTGTTCAAGTTTGGTTGTTGTGAGCTGTGTTGTAAGCTCTTCCACCTCGGCCTTGAGCTTTTTATTCTCAGCCTTGACATTTTTTAATGTGCGTATTTCTGTAACCTTATCTGAAATGTGGATTCCAAAGCTGTTTATACCCTTCTGCATTGGGATGAATACATATCCGGCAGCAGTCTTTAAAGGACCACCGGAGATATTTAAGGTAAGGCTTAACAGCATGGTAATAAAGCAGACTGCTGTCATAATCAACAGTGTGTATCTTGCAGGCAGCTTTTTATTGTGCTTTCTCTTTCGATTGCGAAAATTCTTACTCATGTTAACCTCGGTTATTATTTTTTGATGCTGAACGGAAGTCTCTTATATTTTGAATCAGAAACTATTTGTACGAGCCCGCGTACTGCGCTCTCCTCAGGACATTCTGAGCAGATGACCTTTATACCTGTAATCTGTTCAAAGAGCTGGTCGAGTCCTGCAAGCTGTGAGCCGCCTCCTGTGATATAAATGCCTGAATGGATGATATCCTTTGCAAGCTCAGGCGGAGTCTTCTCAAGAATCATTTTTATTGATGTGCATATAGACTCAAGGTTTGACTTCATAGCCTCGTAAACGACCTTTGAACCAATTTCCATCTCAATAGGCAGGCCGCTTACCACATCACGTCCCACTATGACCATACTGTCCTCTCTTCCCGGAAGTGCAGAGCCTATAGTCTCCTTCAACAGCTTTGCAGTCTTTTGTCCGATTACAAGATTGAACTCCTTTCGCACAAAGGAGATAATTGACTCGTCAAGTCTGTTGCCACCGAAATGAAGCAGGTCACTAAGCACCAGGCCACCGAGTGAAATAACGGATGTCTCTGTTGTGTCAGCGCCCATATCTACTATCATGACACCGGTTGGCTCGTTTACATCTATTCCAAGACCTACAGCATCAGCGATAGGCTTCTCACAGAGCATGACCTTTTTAGGCTTTGATTTGCTCTTATAGAAGAGCTCGTAGAATGCTCTTTTCTCTACATCTGTGATATCTGTCGGCACAGCGATGATGAACTCGGCATTTTTGATACGTGCCTTTGTCTTGTGCTCCAAAAAGTCAAAAATCATAGTCTGAAGCAGATTATAGTCAGCAATAACTCCCTCTACAACAGGAAATATGACGTTGATTGTCTCAGGCGCCTTTTCATACATGGCATATGCGCTGTCTCCATATGCATATATCTGATTTTTGTCTATTACGGCTATTGTGTTTTTCTCAAGCATTGTCTTGCCTGTAGCCTTTGAGTATACCTTGAAATTGTTTGTTCCCAGATCAATTCCGTAAACGTTGTTGCTCATAATAATTCTACCTCGTCTTCTGTTTATATAAGTTTATTTTCATAGAAGCTATAATATTCGTTATCTCCGATTATGATATGGTCACAAAGCTCTATGGAAAAAATCCCTGAGCCCTCAATTAATCTGTCTGTGACAGCAATATCATTTCTGCTGGGAGTACAATCTCCGCTTGGATGATTGTGCAATAAAACAAGCTTTGATGCATTTTTGTCCAGGGCGGTTCTGATGATGGAGCCTATGTCCACTACAGATGAGCTTAGTGAACCCTTGGATATGAACTTGTCTCCTAAGAATCTGCTTTTTACATCAAAATAGGCACAAATGACGACTTCATTTGTAAGATGCCTCATCTGCTCCATATAGTAGTCAGCTATTGTCTGAGGATTATTCATTCTGATGCTTTGAACCTTTTTGGTCTTTGCTATGCGAAGCGACAGCTCTGCTATCGCCTTAAGCTGTATAGCTTTTATCTGCCCTATCCCGGGGATACTAAGAAGCTCCTCATAGGACATCTCATAGAGATTGAGCAGATTGCCATGCCTGCCGGAAAGTATGTCCTGCGCAATATCAATCACAGTCTTGTCCCTTGTGCCGGTCTTTATAATGATGGCAAGTAAATCAGCGTCTGACAGGCCTGATGCTCCAAGCGATAAAAATTTCTCATATGGTCGCTCTGAAGCCGGCAGATTTTTAATTGTTTTGTTATTATGCATTAATCCCTTTCGCTTCTCCCAGGCGATTGACAACGGATTTAAGCAAAGTTTTCAGTTAATTGTAGCACACCTAATCCAGCTTAACAAGATTTCTCTCATAAAGTTTTTGTAAAGACATCAAAATTCCAAGCTTTGCATGGTACCATGTGAGTCCTCCCTGGAAATAAACCGCATATGGCGGCTTCACAGGGCCATCGGCAGAAAGCTCAATGGATGAGCCCTGCACAAATGCGCCTGCTGCCATGATGACATCACTGTCATAGCCCGGCATAGCCCATGGCTCAGGGGTCACATAGCTGTCTACAGGTGCTGCTGCCTGAATGCCCTCGCAGAAGGCTATCATAGCATCGCGGTTATTGAACTCTACAGCCTGTATGATATCGTGGCGGCTTTCAGTACCGTCAGGAACCACCTTAAAACCAAGCTTTTCATAGATTTTTGCGGCAAAGATTGCTCCCTTTAATGCTCCACTTACGACAGTCGGTGCAAGGAAAAGGCCCTGATAAAATGACTGGATGACTCCGAGTGAGGCTCCAACCTCCTTGCCAAGTCCCGGAGATGTGAGACGGTATGCGGCATTTTCAACACAGTCCTTTTTGCCGACAATATAGCCTCCGATTGGTGCAAGTCCGCCTCCCGGATTTTTGATCAGTGAGCCAACCATCATGTCCGCTCCAACCTGGATAGGCTCTGTATCCTCGACAAACTCACCGTAGCAGTTATCGACCATACAGATCACATCAGGCTTTATGCTCTTTACAAAGGCAATGAGCTCGCCTATTCTTTTGACCGAAAGTGTAGGTCTTGTAGCATAGCCCTTAGAGCGCTGGATGGTGACAAGCTTCGTTTTTTCATTGATGGCTTTCTTTATTCCGTCATAGTCAAACTCACCGTCAGGCAGTAGATCAACCTGCGCATATGTGATGCCGTACTCAGCAAGTGAGCCCTTTGAAGGGCGTATGCCTATTACCTCTTCAAGTGTATCGTAAGGCTTTCCGACAGGGCTTAAAAGCTCATCGCCCGGGCGCAGGTTTGACATGAGTGCAAGTGCAAGTGCATGTGTGCCACAGGTAATCTGAGGCCTTACAAGTGCATCTTCTGCGCCAAAACAGTCTGCGTACACTCTCTCAAGTGTATCCCTTCCGAGGTCATTGTAGCCGTAGCCGCTTGATGCCTGGAAGCACTCTGCACTCACCTTGTTTTTCTGCATGGCGGCTATGACCTTAAGCTGATTATACTCAGCATTTGTGTCTATTTTGTCAAAACGCTCCTTAAGCTCCTTTTCTACAGAGGTTCCGAAATCCAAAACCTCCTTTGATATTCCAAGTGTCTCATACTGCCTGTAAATGGCTTCATTGGTATCTAACAAATTATAATCCTCTTTTCTGCTAAAATTTCTTGTATTTTATTTAATATTTTATTATCATCATATGAATATTCATTTTTTTCTATCCATATGGTATCTTTTTCTCTCCTAAACCAGGTTAGCTGTCTCTTTGCAAAACGCCTTGACTCAAGCTTTACCTTGTCCACAGCCTCATCAAGTGAATATTCTCCATCGAGATATGCAAGGATTTCCTTATATCCTATGCCCTTCATGGATACCATATCGCTTGTACAGCCCATTGCCTTTAGCTTTTTCACCTCGTCGACAAGTCCGTTTGAAACCATGATATCAACTCTCTTATCTATCCTCTCATAGAGTCTTTGTCTTACATCATCCAGTACAAAATAGGCAAAGCTGTATGGAGACTGCTTGGCTCTTTCAGTCTCATTGTGCTTTGAAATCGGCTCATGGCAGGTGTGATAGTATTCAATTGCCCTGATGACGCGCTTTACGTTATTCTCATGGATGCTCTCGTAGGATGAAGGGTCGATATCCTTGAGCATTTCATGCAGTGCATGGTTTCCGTGCTCATTAGCAAAGTCGTAAAGGCTTTTTCTGTACGACTCATCCACATCCTGCTTTGTGAAATCAATATCATACAAAAGTGCCTGTATATAAAAGCCGGTGCCGCCGACAACTATCGGTATCTTTCCTGCTTCGTATATCTCATTAAGTGCTTTTTTTGCCATATCCTTAAAGATAAATACATTGAACTCGTCAGAGGGCTCAAGCTCATCTATCAGATAGTGCTTTATGCCGTCCATCTCATCGACTGTAACCTTCGCAGAGCCTATATCCATGTATTTGTATACCTGCATGGAATCCGCGGATATTATAGCACCATTTATTTTTTTTGCAAGCTCAATCGATAGAGCTGTCTTTCCTACTGCTGTCGGTCCTGTCAGGACAATCATCGGTTTTTGTGTCATATTGCACCTCAGTCCAAATGTGTATGTTGTCATACGATACGTTTGAATTTCTTTTCTATCTCATATTTGCTCATAGAGATGATGGTTGGTCTGCCGTGTGGGCAGTTGTAAGGATTGTCGAGTGACAAAAGCTCATCTATCAGCTCATTTATTTCAGGAAGAGTAAGCTTGTCATTGCCCTTGACTGCTGCCTTGCACGACATGGATGCGACCTTTTCCGTGATGATATCAGGAGTCTGCCTGCCTGTCGCATTGGAAAAATCATCGAGCATCTCTATAAACAGATCCTTCATATCTATGTTAAACAAATTATCCGGAATTGCACTGATCATGTATTCCTTGCCGCCAAAATGCTCCACCTCATAGCCAAACTGTTCTATCTGCGGCCTGTATTTCTCAAGCATCTCGCTTTCCCTTGCATCAAGAGTCATGACAATCGGAGGGCTTATGCACTGTGATGTGAAATCCTTATTGGCAAGTCTCGCCATCGTTTTTTCATACAGTACCTTCTCATGGGCTGCATGCTGGTCTATGATATAAAGCTTGTCCTCAAACTCTATGAGCCAGTATGTCTTAAAGAGCTGGCCTATGATGGAAAAATGCTTCTTGGCGCTTTCTGTAAGAAAAACCTTGTCGTAATCGCCGAGTGTCTGCTGGGTGCCGGTGACAACCTGTGCAGGTTCATACGCGGTGGAAGTCTCTGGCTTTGGTTCCACTGAATTGCCGGTATGTACAACAGGCGTCGATGCAGATGTTTTAGCTTTCTGTTGGTTTAAAGTATTTTCTGTGAGAGGCTCATTAACAGCAGGTCCTTTTACAGTGGAGCTTTTTACAGTAGCTGTCACGCTCTGTCCGTACACGCTCCTTGATTCCGCTGCTCTCACCTCATTGATACGCCTCTTCTCAAACGGCTCCGGTATTGGCTCCTTATACTCATGCACTATCTTTTTAGGCGCCGGCGTACTGTCTACGGGCACCTCGGGAATCATCTCCTTATGAGATAGAATTGCATATATTGTGTCACACAATTCGACATATATCTCGTTGTTGTTGTCGAACCTAAGCTCCATCTTGGTCGGATGCACGTTGACATCCAGCTCACTGAAAAATGTGAAGTAAAGCACTGTAAACGGATACTGATGCTGCATTAGAAAGCTCTTGTAGGCCTCCTCTATTGCACGTGACAATATATTGCTCTTTACATACCTGCCGTTTATGAAATAATTCTCATAATTTCTGTTGCCCCTCGTGATGACAGGCTTTCCTATAAAGCCTTCCACCTTAAAGTATTCACATTCATGCTTCACCTCAAGCAGTGATGACGATATCTCTCGGCCGAATATATGGTATATGATATCCTTTCTGTTGCCGTTTCCTGAGGTGTGAAGCTTTGTCTGGTTATTGTTTATGAACTTAAACGATATATCAGGATGTGAAAGCGCAAGCTTTTCAACCATATCGCTTATGTAGCTGCCCTCTGTCTGTGCTGTCTTTAAAAACTTACGTCTTGCCGGAACATTATAAAACAGATCCTTTACTATGAAGGTAGTACCGTCAGGAGCACCGATTTCCTCGTTGGAAAGCTCCTTCGAGCCCTCAATCACATATCTGGTGCCGGTGAGCTCATCGTATGTCTTTGTGATAAGCTCAACGCGGGCAACTGCCGAGATGCTTGACAGTGCCTCCCCTCTGAAGCCGAGTGACTTTACAGTAAGTAAATCCTCTGCCGAGCGGATTTTACTCGTGCTGTGACGGTAAAATGCAACCGCAACCTGGTCTCTTTCAATTCCGCAGCCGTTGTCGGTGATACGGATGAATGAGATTCCGCCCTCCTTTATCTCGACAGTGATGGCTGTGGAGCCTGCATCTATGGCATTTTCCACCAGCTCTTTAACCACGGAGCACGGACGCTCAACAACCTCACCTGCAGCTATTTTATCTATTGTTTCCTGATTTAATATGGCAATATTTGGCATTTTAATCCTTTCTACCAGCGGTTTTTAACCTTGTTCTGGAGCTGATACAGCTTGTTTAACGCATCAAGTGGTGTCATGTTGCCTATGTCTATGCTTCGAAGCTCGTCAATTATATCATCATCCTTCACTGTGTCGAAAAGCGAAATCTGTGTCATATCAACCTCGTCAAGATGCTCCTTTTTATGCTTGTGGCCATTGTCAACGGATATGCTTTTTACAGTATCTGTGATATCATTTGCAAGAAGCTGCTCTGCGATTTCCTTGGCACGCTCTATGACTGAATCCGGCAGACCTGCAAGCTTTGCAACCTGTATACCATAGCTTCTGTCAGCTCCGCCCTTTACGATTTTTCTTAAGAAAACTATATCATCGCCCTTTTCCTTTACAGCGATGCAATAGTTATTTACACTGTCAAGCTTGCCCTCAAGCTCGGTGAGCTCGTGATAATGCGTTGCAAAAAGCGTCTTTGCTCCGAGGAGCTTTGGATTACTTATATGCTCTACAACTGCCCAGGCGATGCTTAGTCCGTCAAACGTACTCGTGCCTCGTCCAATCTCATCGAGAATGAGCAGGGATTTTGCGGTTGCATTTCTTAGTATATTTGCCACCTCGTTCATCTCAACCATAAATGTACTTTGTCCGCTTGCAAGGTCGTCAGATGCACCGACTCGCGTGAAGATACGGTCTACAATGCCGATATTTGCAGTTTGTGCAGGTACAAAGCTTCCAATCTGTGCCATGAGAACGATAAGTGCTGTCTGTCTCATGTAGGTGGATTTACCGGCCATGTTTGGCCCTGTGATAATTGAGATTCTGTTTTTGTGCTGATCCAGATATGTATCGTTTTCTATAAACATGTCATTTGTAATCATTTTTTCAACTACAGGATGACGTCCGTTTTTTATGTCTATTATTCCGCTTTCATTTATCTTTGGCTTGCAGTAATTATTCTGGCTGGCAACAAGCGCAAGCGAAGCAAAAACATCAATCTGTGCTATAGCTCTGGCTGTTTTCTGAATCCTTGAAACATTGCAGGAAATCTGTTTTCTTACATCACGAAACAGCTCATACTCGAGTGATGTGAGCCTGTCTTCAGCTCCAAGAATGGTATCCTCAAGCTCCTTAAGCTCCGGTGTTATGTAGCGCTCTGCATTGGTGAGTGTCTGTTTTCTCACATAATAATCAGGAACCATATCCTTGAAGGAGTTTGTGACCTCAAGGTAATATCCAAATACCTTGTTATACTTGATTCTTAAGTTTTTGATGCCGGTTTTTTCACGTTCACCGGCTTCAAGTTCTGCAAGCCATGTCTTTCCTTTGGTTTTTGCGTCTCGAAGACGGTCAACCTCCTCGTTGTAGCCAGCTTTTATGATATCTCCGTCACGCTGTGAGATAGGCGGCTCATCCTCAATGGATGAAAGTAAAAGTTCATATATATCCTTAAGCTCATCGAACTCTTCATTAATCTCATCGGTAAGCTCACACGGTATGTCTGAAAGCTGCTGCTTTATTGGTGGAAGCATTTTTAAAGAATCCCTGAAGGCAATAAGGTCACGCGGATTGGCTGACTGGTAGGTGATTCTTGTGATGAGACGCTCAAGGTCATAAATAGGATTAAGGTATTCCCTGATCTCGTCTCTTGTGATTTCGTTTGCATTAAGTGCTTCGATAAGCTTCTGGCGCTTTATTATCTCTGCCTTTTCGATAAGAGGCTGCTCGACATAGGTGCGAAGCAGTCTTGCTCCCATAGCCGTACGTGTCTTATCGAGTACCCAAAGCAGTGAGCCTCTCTTTTGCTTTTCACGAAGGGTATCTACAAGCTCCAAATTACGTCTTGATGAGCTGTCTATTATCATATATTTGCCTATTGAGTACGGATGAAGCTCAAGTATATTGTCGAGCGAGTTCATCTGCGTCTCATAAAGGTACTTTAACAGGGCGCCGGCAGCTATGACTCCACTCTCATAATCCTCAAGCCCCAGAGCATTTATTGTCTGTACATGGAAATGTGAAAGCAGTGTCTCATTTGCAAGACCATCGGAAAAATACCATGAGTCGAGTGCTGAAACAGTAATTGATAATCTGTTTTTCATATCGTCAACATCTATTCCGCTCATGTAGAAGGCTTCATTACATATGATTTCCGATGGATTAAATCTGCTCACCTCATCTAACAGCTTTCTTTCCGTATCCACCTCTGTCGTAAAAAAATCACCTGTTGTGACATCACAGGTCGCTATGCCGTATTTGTCCTCAGTGTATACAATCGACATTATGTAATTGTTTTTTGCCTCATCTAAAGAAGCCATATCAGTGTTTGTGCCAGGTGTCACAACACGGATTACCTCTCGCTTTACGATTCCCTTTGCCTGCTTTGGATCCTCCATCTGCTCACAGATAGCTACCTTGTGACCGTTTGATACGAGTCTGTTGATATATGAGTCTGCCGCGTGAAACGGTACTCCACACATAGGAGCTCTTTCTTCAAGTCCACAGTTTTTGCCTGTGAGTGTAAGCTCGAGCTCCTTTGAAACCATTATCGCATCGTCAAAAAACATCTCATAGAAGTCTCCTAAGCGATAAAATAAAATACAATCCTTATATTGTTCTTTTGTCTGCAGATAATGCTGCATCATTGGTGATACTTCTGCCACGAATATTTCCTCTCTTTATGTGAATAAATGTTATTTAAAATCCGGCTTATATTTTTTAATAATTGCTTCTGCAACCTTTATGCCGTCGATTGCCGCAGATGTAATGCCTCCTGCATAGCCTGCGCCTTCACCGCAAGGGTATACACCCGAGATGTTGCTCTCAAAGGATTCATCTCTTTTTATGCGAAGCGGAGAAGATGTGCGTGTCTCCATACCGGACAAAATTGCATCTTTTCTGTCAAAGCCATGTATCAGATGACCGAAATGTTCCATTCCAAGCTTGAATGACTGCTCCATGTCAGCGTTCATCAGTCCGTTCAGCTTTGCAAAGACGGTGTTTCCCTTTGTACAGGAGCCAAAATCACCGTATGCTGTTGTTAATCTGTCATCACAGAAATCACCGAAAAGCTGCTGTGGTATTAAACCATTGCCTCGCTTATAATTTTCTGTTTCAAGCTTTTCCTGAAACCTCACGCCTGCGAGGGCATCATCAGCTCCGAAATCCTTTGGCGAAACAGATACTATGATTGCACTGTTCGCATTTTTGCTGTTTCTGTCGTGATAGCTCATGCCGTTAACCACCGTGTGATTTTCGGTTGACGATGAGTTGACCACATATCCTCCCGGACACATGCAGAATGAATAGACTCCTCTGCCATTCGGAAAATTGGATGTGACCTTGTAAGGACTTGGAGGAAGTATGATTTTCTTTTGAATACCATACTGTGATTCATCTATCATGCGTTGCGGATGCTCCACGCGAAAGCCGACGGCAAAGCTCTTGCACTCCATATCAAAGCCTTTGTTGTAAAGCATATCAAATGTATCTCTGGCGCTGTGTCCGAGTGCCAGAACGCATACATCTGTCTTTATCTCACTATTACTGTTACTGTCAGAATCCGTGTAAACACTTAATAGCTTTTGGGAAACTATGTCAAGATTGTTTACACAGGTGTCAAATACAAATGTAACCCCTTTGTCAACCAAAAATTCACGCATGTTGACAATTACTTCTGAAAGTACATCAGTACCGATATGTGGCTTGTTGTCATAAAGTATGGACGGATCTGCCCCAAAGCGCACAAATGTCTCAAGCACAAGACGATTTCTGCCCGAAGGATCCTTTACGGATGTATTCAGCTTGCCGTCTGAAAAGGTTCCGGCACCGCCCTCACCAAACTGTACATTGCTTTTGGGATTAAGTATGCCGCTCTCCCAAAATTTTTGTACATCGCAGGTTCTTTTCTCAACCCGGCTGCCACGCTCGATAACTATCGGGCGAAAACCTGCCTCTGACAATATATATGCACAAAATAGCCCTGCAGGTCCTGCACCTGCAATAACAGGGCGCCTGTCAAGCGATATATTTCCGTGCGCAGGTATCCGGTACTCTTTTTCTTTGTATATGAGCACAGATGAACTGTTTGCTCTTTTTACAATTGCTTCTTCGCTATTTTTTGTATCATCTAGCTCTACAGCAACTGAATATGTATAGAACAGCTCGGGCTTTTTACGCGCGTCAAGTGATTTCTTTAATATGCGGTATGTAAAGCCTGTTTTGGCATTGAGCTTAAGCATTTTTATTATTTTCTTTTTTAATGCCTCATCACTGTGCGTGACGGGGAGCTTTATCTGGTTAATTTTAATCATTTACTGCATTTCTCCTGCTATATATCCACTTGTCCATGCCCACTGCAGATTGTAGCCACCGCATATGCCGTCCACATCAAGCAGCTCGCCGCAAAAGTAAAGCCCCGGATGGATTTTGGACTCCAATGTACGTACATCTATTTCCTTTGTATATATGCCGCCTGCACACACCTGTGCAAATTCGGCTCCTCTTGGCTTTTTTACCGAAACGGCTGTATGCTTTATTGAGCGGGTGAGACTTTTACAATCATCATCTGTCAACAGCCTTCCCTTTTTGTCAGGAGATACACCTGATTTGTGTATCAGCTCAAGAAGAAGCTTATTGTTTAAAAGTCCGTTAAGCATCTCATTTAACGAGCGGTTGTCTGTCGTTGTAATGATTCTGTCCTTTATGTATCCATTAAGCTCATCATCACTAAAAGCCGGCAAAAAGTCAATTATCACCTCGACCATTTGACCTTTATCGAGGGCTCTTGACATAAGACTTGAAATCTGAAAAACAGGGATGCCTGAGATGCCATAGTCAGCTAACTGCAGCTCCCCTGTATTTTGCTCTGTCATTTGACCGTCTATCACGGAAGCGACAGTGGCATCGCACCTGACACCTGTGATTTTTTTGAAATTAAGACCATCACAGCTAAAGCCGCAAAGCGCGGGTAATGGCTTTTGGATATGGTGTCCGAGAGCTTCTATCTGTCGAAACAGGCTTCCATCACTTCCAAGCTTCGGGGAAGCCGTAAGGCCACACGCTATGATAAGCCTTTGGGACTTAAAGCTGCCCTTGTCTGTTTGGATGCAGTAACCGGTCCGGTCATCCGCAGGCTTAATATCAGTAATATTAATGCCTGTTTTCACATCCACATGAAGCCTCATAAGCTCCATTCGAAAGGCTGCCACAACAGATGCAGCCTGTCTTGAATTTGGATAAATGTAGCCTGCATTGTCATATGCAGGTATTCCAAGTTCTTTAAAAAAACGTATTGTGTCTGAATAATTAAATTGCGACAACCCGTTTTTAATCAGTGCTTTACTGCCGTGGAATTTGTTTACGGACATATCAGTGTTTGTGAAATTACATCTGCCGTTTCCTGTTGCCAGTATTTTCTTTCCTATATCATCCTTGTGCTCTAAAAGTGCCACACGTGCTCCCTTTGATGCAGCAGCTGCTGCCGCCATCAGCCCGGATGCACCGGCACCTATTATAATTACATCGTACATATTCTTTCCCCTAACTGATTTATTTTAACATTAACTTGAATAGCTTTCAAGAAAATCGTACAAATCAGTTTCGTTAAAAAAGTATAGTCCATTTGTAACCTTATTTTTTGCTTCATCGGGCAGTTCTTCAAAATACACGCCTGTGTCAAAGTATTTTTCACTTGCAGTGCCGTTGTATACAGACAGCATTCCGGAGTCATTTTTGATGCAGTATTTTGCATTCTTAGCCTCATTTGATGTCAGAAGACTTTCTTTTTCATTTTTTTCTTCTTTATCATTTTCATTGCTTTGTGCAATTATCGCAGCCTTGTCTGCTGCTCTTTGCGTATTGATTTTTTCTATCATAACAAGTGCAAGAAGAATTACAACAATAGTTAAAAAACAGATACTGATTTTGCTTTTCATATTATCACCTCAAAATCAGTATCTGTAAATTTTTGTTATTTATTCAATTTTATAATAAATGACATTTTTTTGCCACTTTTATGATAAGTGTGCCCTTTGGAAAATGTCTAAGCTCATCCTCAGTCAGTCCCTTGAGCAAAAGCAGCGCCACTGCATATGAGATAACCGCAATGATTGCAGCAAGAATGAAGGCGATAATCTCAATATGACAGGCCTTGTAAAGTATAAAGTATACTATATACGAAATAACTCCCATTATGAGCGAGCTGATGGCCGGTATGATAAAGGTCTTTTTTATTTCCTGCTTAAAGCCGCTGTACTTCTTTAAAGCCATGCTGTTCATAAAGCACATGAGCAATGCAAAAAACGTATTGGCAAGCACAACTGCATGTATATTGAGCCTGAATATGAGCATAAGCAGTATGAGTACTATGACATGCGCTACAATGGATATCGCAGCGTTGATTACCGGAACTTTGAGCCTGTCAATGCCCTGCAGCAGTCCGTTGGACAGAGTGGAAAGCGAGTAAAATACTACCGCAACCGCACCGACATACATCATAAGTGATGCCTCAGCATTTGTTGCACGGGTGCTTGAGAACAGTATATTAAATATAGGCAGCCCAAACACGGCAAGTCCTACTGCACATGGGAATGCGACAACCATGATAAAGCGTGTGGAAAGATTAATCTGTCCTCTCACTGCCTCCATATCATCCCTGTGATATGCGCCTGTAAGCACCGGCACAAAGGATGCTGCCATAGCTGATGCTATGGATATAGGCACATTGATTAAAAGCTTGTACTTTCCGGTGTATACACCCCACCATACGTCTATATCATTCTGAGTGTATCCCTGAAGCAGTGCAACCTGCTTGAATATACCCTGGTCTATGATGCCACTGATATTGTATATAGTAGTACTTAAAAGCACAGGAATAACCGTAATTACAAGAATCTTCATTGTGTAGCCAAATGAGCTCACCCTGACATTTCGTTCTCTTTTCATCTGCCTCTTGAACACCTTCATATAGATGGCAAAGATAAATACCACAAATAAAAGAGCCGCTACAGAGCCAAGCACTGTTCCAAGTGTACCACCGGCTGCACCATATGCTGCGGCATAGTGTTCCTTGTCACCAAGTACTGCACCAATTCTTGTACCTGTACGGTAAAGCACGTAGGCCGCCCATACACTGACTATAGCATTTACTATCTGCTCTATTATCTGTGAGACGGCACTTGGCATCATAGTACCCAGTCCCTGGAAAAAGCCTCTGATGACACCAAGCACTGCAACTACCAAAAGCCCCGGAGCCAGTACTCTTAAAGCAAAAATACTGTATGGTGTGTTAAGAAGCGTTGTTGCAAAAAAATTGCCACCGAAAAACAGTATGAGTGCAACTGTTGTTCCACTGATGGTTGCAAAAAGCAGAGCACACTTAAGTATCTGATAGGTCGCAGTCCGCCTTTTTTTTGCCATCTGGGCTGAAACCATCTTTGATACGGCAAGTGGTAAGCTGTATGATGATATAATCAGCATGACATTGTATATTTCAAAGGCTGTGGAATAATAGCCGATTCCGATATCGCCCAATATACGCTGCATCGGTATGCGATATATGAGTCCTATTATTCTGCTTATTATAGATGCTACGGCAAGTATAGAGCCCTGTACTAAGGCATTGCTTGCCCCGTTATTTTTTTTAGACATTTATAAATCCTCTGTTTCAATTGATAACCAGCTTAAATATTAGCGTGTTATACCTAAAGCGTCAAGTATTTTTCTCTGGTGCTCTTCCATTACGGCCGCCTCATCAGCCTCCATGTGGTCATATCCGAACAGATGAAGCATGCTGTGTGTAATCAGAAAGGCAAACTCTCTTTTTTCGCTGTGTCCGTATTCTACGGCCTGCTCCTTTACTTTGTCGACGGATATTATAATGTCGCCCAGCATGACCTCTCCTGTATCAGGATTGAAATCATCCTCATTCTCATCTGAAAGGAAAGAAAAGTCCCCGGGTGTTTCATATGAAAGCATCGGAAAAGATAATACATCTGTAGGCCTGTCTATCTGTCTGTACTCCTTATTGATGGCATGTATCCCTTCATTGTCTGTCAGTGTCAGATTAACCTCCGCCTCATACGGAAAGCTCTCATGCTCAAGTGAAGCAGAAACAACAGCTTCTGCGACCTTTTCATAATCAAAATTAAAATTGCATTCTACTTCTTTTTCGATAAAAAAACTCATTTAAGCAGCTCCTCCTTTGTAAGATAGTCTCGTATTTTTAAAAAGTGATTCATGGAAAGCCCTGATTCATCATACATTCCTGAGCTTGACAGCTCATTTAATGTCTGGATAATAAGTATCTCGTGATTCCATTCACTGTCTGCCACATCGTTTTTGATATGATCAAGCCTTACTATTAAAGCATCGACCATATGGATGAGTGCGGATTCAGGTGTCTGTGGATGTCTTAGCTTGCCATAGTACTCATAGAGTATATTGGTCAGCTTTTCAGGAAAATGCATGGCTAATGCCTGTTCCACTCCTTCCATGACGCTTTTATGCCTCTGCCACTGCCCTATGCGGTAATAAAAGCCTCCTGCTGCACATAGCGCTGTGTCCAGTCCTGCAGCCTTTGCAGCCTTTATGGCAATCGTCGATACGAAATTGCCATGATTGTATTCAGAGAAATTGTGCTTTTTAAGCTGCTTTACAGCAGGAAAATCCTCCTCTATTATTTCTATAAGCCTGTCATTTGTTTCATCAGTGCTAAGTGGCTTAAATACCCTGGCACAAATGATGCCGATAAGCGAAACAATCATGCCGCTTACAGCTCCGGCAATAATAACGGAAACAGAAAACTCCTTTGTTGACATATAATAGAATATGCCCGGTGTCACAATGCTCATACTGATTGTGATCAGATATATACATATCTGAAGCCTGTCCTCCTTTAGCATCTTTGCAAGGATAGCACCTGTGATTACAAGAAGCAGCTCACATACGAGCTCAAAGCAGTCGCCGGATACAGTGATTGAAAGCAATATACAAAAATAAGTACCGCATATAAAAGCCAGAAACTCATTGCCAATCAGACAAAGCAATATAGGAAAAATCATCACCGGCCTGCTGTACAGTGGCATAAAACCGCTTATGATACACACTACAGAGCAAATGATAAACGCAAACGTAAACCTAAGATAATCAGTTCTTGAGTTGTTCGACAGCTGCAGTGTGTTTCGCTCGTACTCAAGCTCAAATAAAAGCAGCATATAAAATATGATATCTAAAAAACCCATGCATATCCACTCATCTGGATATACATCACCAAGCAGACACAGCACAAATGAAAGAGCTAAGATTGATATAAAAATTGATATTAGTGATACAACCCTTCTCAATTGATCTTCCTCTGCTTTCTTGCAGTCTTTGCAGTCTGCTTATTTTCATAATCATCATATGCCTGAACGATTTTTTGTACAAGCGGATGACGAACGACATCCTTGCTTGTCAGATTGCATATGCCTATATCATCTATGTTTTTAAGCACCCTAAGTGCCACATCAAGCCCTGATTTTGCTCCCGGTGCAAGATCCTTTTGTGTCGCATCACCTGTCACGACAACCTTTGAGCCAAAGCCGATTCGTGTAAGAAACATCTTCATCTGTGCAGGAGTTGTATTCTGTGCCTCATCAAGTATGATAAATGCATTGTCAAGTGTACGGCCTCTCATGTACGCAAGAGGAGCCACCTCAATAAGGCCCTTTTCCATGTTGCGCTGGAAGCTCTCAGCTCCCATTATCTGATAAAGAGCATCGTACAACGGTCTCAAATATGGGTCAATCTTGCTCTGCAGATCTCCCGGCAGAAAGCCAAGCTTCTCGCCTGCTTCAATCGCAGGACGTGTCAGAATAATACGGCCCACCTGCTCGTTTTTAAAAGCTGTTATGGCCATTGCCATGGCAAGATAGGTCTTTCCTGTTCCGGCAGGACCCATGCCAAACACAATCATCTTTTTCCTGATTGCATCGACATATTCCTTCTGTCCTATGGTTTTTGGCTTTACAGGCTTGCCATTTATTGTGTGACAAATGATATCCTTGTCAATCTCAACAATCTCACTGCCTCTATGCTCCTCTAAAAGTGCAAGTGCATAGTTTACGTTCTGCTCTGTGATGACGTTGCCTCTCTCAGCCAGCGCAATGAGCTGCTCGAACACCTCTTTTGCCCCTTCAATATTCCCCTGCGCTCCGATAATCTTTAAGGAATCATCTCTTAAGACAAGCGTTACGTGCAGTGTGCGCTCTATTTTCTTGGCGAATGCATCAAATTGCCCAAAGACGTTTGGAATATATTCGCCCGGTATTTTTATAGATACTTCATTTAAACTCATTAGCTCATGTGCCTTTCAATCAAAATATTTTTCATTATAACATAAAAATAAAATTTGTCATAATTTACCTATAATTAATTCCTTCTGATATATCAATTTTCATGGTATTTTTTTCTATGTATATGCTGCACCACGTGATATCGGGATATTTTTCCTCAAGCTTTTTTTCAAGGAGGCTGTAATCTGCTCTCTTGTGGCTTCCTATTGTTACATTTTCACTCTCCATAAAGGAGATGACCGACTCATCATACGTGAAACGGTTTCCTTCAGGCACAATGTGCCAGATTCTTGTGCAGATGAGTGCATGTATACAAAAAACGCCGGTAATTGCAGCCGTAATAATACGTATTTTATATAGAAATGCTATTATCGCAAAGTATCCCTGTCTTTTTACCACGAGAAGCCTTGTATGCGTCTTTTTCAGGTGTGGCTTCATTAGAAAAATATCTTCTGTACTGCAGCAGGCCTCATATTCCTTTGGACTTACATATTTAAGGTTCCATATTTTTATATGGTTTGCCGTGCACAGATTTATGAAGCGCCTGATATTGCAGCCTGTTAGCCTTACTGTTGCATAAGCTTTAATACTCATATATAACACCCTTTAAATGACCGGCTATTATTATTAAATCCTTTGTAAATTCCTTTATTTCAAGGCGGCTGCCGGATATTTTTATGGTACTGTCTGCTGCCCTTACAGTTACGGCCTTGTCCGAAAATGACAGAATACCCTTGTGGTTTTCTATAGTAAGCTCATTATAACCATATGCTGTTACAATTGGAAGCCCTAGCACTATGTCCTTTGGAAGCTCGAACGAATCAGTTACTTTTTGCATCTTCATATATTAACATATGTTTATTTAGGCTGAATTATGCCGGTTATTTGTGGTACGGCTCATTATTGCTGATGCGAAACGACCTGTAAATCTGCTCCAGTAAAATTACGCGCATGAGCTGATGAGGAAATGTCATTTTAGAAAATGACAGCTTATAATCAGCGCGCTTCAATACATCATCGGACAACCCAAGAGAGCCTCCTATTACAAAAACAAGATGACTTTTGCCGCCTGTCATAAGCTTATCCATCTTCTGTGACAGCTCAACCGAATCAAGCTGTTTTCCATCTATCGCCAGACAAAATACATATGCATCGTCTTTTATATTTTTAAGAAGCCTCTCACCTTCTTTATTTTTTACGATGTCTATCTCTGTCTGTGTGGCCTGCTCGCTTGTCTTTTCATCGGAAACCTCAGTGATTTCAAGCTTACAGTAACGGCTTAGGCGCTTTGAGTACTCAGCAATCGCATCTCTGTAAAATTTTTCTTTAACTTTTCCTACACATAATATTGTAATTTTCATCGTTTCATTATAACATATAACTATAATTAAACAATATGGAGGCCGTATGAAAATATACGTTGATGAACAAAAACGATACGAGGATACAAAAGCAACCGGACAGTGCTTCACCGCAGTCGGTGCGATAGGGCTTATTGCTATTGTGCTGCTTGATACAGGAGTTATAAAGCTTGCCGCTTTAGACTCGGTAAACAAGCTCATGGTTTCTATCGTAATGGGGCTTGTTTTCTTGATATTTTTTATCATAGGAATCAAGTCATTTATGGAGCTTAAGGACATTTCCAAAAAGATGGACCAGAATAATTCCCTCGAAGAGGAAATCATGGAATACGTAACCGTCACTCATAGGGACGAGCTTATGACTTTAGCGTCATCGGGTGAAAAAGGAGATGTCTGCTCAGGTGATTTATACTACAAAAGAGCTGAGCTTATCACATCAGTTATTACTGAAAAATACAGCCTGCTTGAGGAAAGCTTCCTCGATCATATGGTTGAAGAAATTTATTCTAAAATTTATAGTGATATTGTCGAAGAATAGTGCTATAATAATAACAATTTATTTTTTATGAGGTGAACAAAATGAAAGAACTGCAAGATCGAATTCTCAAGGATGGCCAGGTAATTGGCACAAACATCTTAAAGGTCAACAAATTTATCAACCATCAGGTAGATCCGGTGCTTATGGAGCACATCGGTGAGGATTTCGCAAATCACTTTGCCGATAAGGGAATCACAAAGGTTGTCACAATAGAGAGTTCAGGAATTGCTCCTGCACTTATGGCAGCAGCCAAGATGAATGTACCGCTTGTTATTTTAAAGAAGCAGCCTTCAAAGACATTACATAATGATTTATATCAGACACAGGTTACTTCATTTACAACAGAGAAGAGCTATGAGCTTACACTCTCACGCGATGTTATCTCAGAGGATGACAATATTCTTTTGATTGATGATTTCATGGCTGACGGAGAGGCTGCTACAGGTGCCATCAGACTTCTTCGCATGGCTCACGCTACAGTTGCCGGTATAGGAATCCTTATTGAGAAGTCATTCCAGCCTGGCAGAAGAAAGATCAACGAGCAGGGCTATGAGGTTTACTCACTTGCACGTATCAAGTACATGGATGAGTATCAGATAGATTTTATTGAAGAAAATTAAAATAAGATTTAATATTTAAAATCAATACATATTATACGCAAAATCCACTACCCTATTTACAGATTTATGAGTCTGTCAATGAGTAGTGGATTTTTATTATTGTTAAAGTATATGTTTTATGCTAAACTGCCGGATTATGCTCCGAAATCGAAAAGTGAAAGCTGGTTTGACTCCGGCAGTGAACCAAGCAGTCCCAAATCTGACATGAGGTCTACGGCTGTTCGCGATACATGAGTTCTCTCCCTGAAATCATCCTTTGAGAGGAATGGTCCGTCCTTTGCCGCTTCCGAAATATAGATAGCGGCATTGTCGCCTAGTCCGTCAATACTGTTTATGGCCGGCATGAGCTTACCGTCAATTATCTGGAAACGGTTAGGGTGAGCCCTGTATATATCAAGAGGCATGAAATCAAAGCCTCTGGCATACATCTCCTGTACGATACGCATGTCCTTAAATACATCCTGCTCCTTGTTTGACAGCGTGTCTTTTCTTTTCTTATAGTCCTTCATGTAGTTTTCGAGTCGGTCCTTTCCCTGACACATAAGCTCATATGAAAAGCCTGTGGCACGGATTGAAAAGTATGCTGCGTAGTATGCAAGCGGATAGAAAACCTTACAGTAGGCGATTCTCCATGCCATCATAAC
>ERZ780177.1503-NODE-1503-length-21948-cov-29.167816_pt1 | contig 21948 bp, 19 predicted proteins | sample MGYA00510973_ERZ780177 | MGnify/ENA primary metagenome ERZ780177 (study PRJEB29588, sample SAMEA2144396) | human gut metagenome | biome: human gut; feature: human-associated habitat; material: faeces | place: Denmark | collected 2008/2010 ...
CCCAGAGGAAGATACCCGGCTGCTGCTGAAGAACTGCTACCGCCAGTACCGGCAGTATTCCAAGGTGCAGACGGTTTTGAAGAACAACCTGATCTCGTTGCTGGATACGGTGTTTCCAAACGTCAACCGCCTGTTTTCAAGCCCAATCCGCGGGGACGGGAGTGAAAAGTGGGTGGATTTTGTGGCTGAATTCTGGCATTGCCGCTGCGTCAGTGAGAAATCCCAAAAGGCATTCACAAACAAATACCAACGTTGGTGCAGAAAGCACGGCTACAACTTCAGTGAAGCAAAGGCGCATACCATTCACGCCGAGACCTGCGGACACATTGACGTCATACCGAAATCTGAAACGACCAAGCTGCTCGTGGAACAGGCTGTATCCCAACTCAGGGCGACTTCTACCGCGCTTGCGGCTCTCAAACACGAAATGCAATCATTGGCTTCCCAGCTGCCGGAATATCCCGTTGTCATGGATCTGTTCGGCGTAGGCCCGACTCTGGGGCCGCAGCTCATAGCTGAAATTGGGGATGTGCGCCGCTTTTATTCCAAGAAAGCGCTCGTGGCCTACGCTGGACTGGATGCTCCGCCAAATGATTCCGGCGATGTGACCGGCAGGCACAAATCCATGAGCAAAATTGGTGCATCGTCTTTACGGCGGACACTCTTTCTTGTTATGAGCGTCTATTTGCAGACCGCACCGCTGGATGAACCGGTCTACCAGTTCATGGACAGGAAACGCGCCGAGGGCAAGCCCTACCGCGTCTACATGATGGCTTCCGCCAACAAGTTTCTGCGGATCTACTACGCCACTGTAAAAGCCTATTTGGAGTCATTGGAACACACCGCCTGATCTTCGCCATAAAGCATTGGCTGGCCGCCGTTTCATTTTGAGATGCAAAGCGGCTTGGTTTGGCGCGGCCTTTTTGCATACCGCATTACCTTGAAATTTCTACTTGACTTTTCTTAGCAGGTCTTGCGTAATACCGCCAATCGTGTTACCATATCCGCACCACAATGTACGGAGGTATGCATCATGTACCAGCTCACCGACAACGACGCCCAGCTTCTTGCTTTCATCAGCACCGATGACAACGGGACGCCCGTTGCCGTCATGCGGGATAAGTTCCCGAACATGAAGGCCTTAGATCAGCGCCTGAGGACGCTGACATCTAAAGACGTGCGGCTCCTTGAGCAAGGCGCCGTATACCACACACCCGAAACAGGCGGCTACTACCGGGAAGACCTCGGCATCTACACCATCACGCCGCAGGGTATGCAGGCGTTGGAGGACTTCCAGCGCAGTGACAAACGCCGCCGGAAGGAACTCTGGCTCAAGAGCGTGTGGCTGCCCATGCTCGTAGCATTCGGAACAACGCTTCTAACACTGGCAGCGAAAGAATGGTTGTTACCGATGATACAACGATTGGTATAAGGACGCTGAAAACGATCAGCTCCCAATTTCTCCGCAGCCATCCCCGCAATCTTCGCACTCTCTTCACCTCCTTGCAAATTATCAATAATTGTGGTAATATAGCTAAAATAGATTTAATATGGGGGGATAATATGGATGCCTTCGATCAGTGGCAAAGCATTCTCACTGTCCTGCTTGCGGCGGTGCCGTGGATGTTTCCAAACCTTGCGGCACACTGGAAAATCGTGATTCTTCTTCTGGTACTGCTGATTTCCGCAATTCTCTACTGCGTTCGCCTTGCCCGCAAAAACAAGAACCTATGCGAAAAGTATGAAGAGATACAGGCCAATCATCGCGCACTTTCTGAACGCTTCACCGCAAAGTGCTCAGATGTCAAAAGATACGAAGATATGCTGTTGAGCATTGAACTTCTCGTTACAGCGACCCTGCAGAGTGACAGTAACGAACGTTTACGCACACTGTACGATGGCTTTCTCGCCATAAAGAAAAATCTTCTTAATACTGGGAGGGTAAATGAAAATGATTGAAACCTATAGCCCCAACAATCGGAAAGCCATGAAAAAGGTCGTAAAAATTATCGACGAATATCATGTAGTCATCAATGCTGGCCGTTCTGACGGAGTCGTCCGTGGTGACACATTTCAGATTTGCGCCCCGGAGATTATCGTTAAGGATCCGGACACTAAAGCTGTACTTGGAACACTCTCCCACACAAAAGCAACGATTGTCGTGACAGATGTTTACGAACAAATGTCTGTCTGTCAAAACAAAGTCACTGTTTCAGCAGGCACGATTGCCTCCATTGCCGATCTCTCTTGGCCCATTGGCTCTACGCCCGCGCAGCTCAAAGTCGATCCCCAGCAGATATCCGGCGGTTTTGATGATGTGATCCGAGTTGGGGATATCGTGCAAAGGTCCAATCGGGCCACTGAGCGCAATCAGGCATCATCTTCGTTGAAAAACTCATCCGACCTGGGTTGACCTCTTACGCGGTCGTCTTCAGTTGGCAGATTCAACGTCATCAGCACCGCTTGGATGCTGGTCGCCAGAGAATAGATACTCTTTAGACGTTCTTCTACCTCCCGCAGATAGCGGAAGGTGTCCATCAGCTCTATCTCTACGCGGCTTCTTGCCTCGACTGGCTTTTTGAACTCCCATCGCACTCTCCTCACCTCCCCTCCTCGTTTATCGCTTATTACGATATCGCCTATTACGATATATACCACGTCTGTCCCCATTTGTCAACAAGAATATCGTAAAAATATCGTCGAACGCTTGTAATACTTGCGCTGACGATATTTTAATGATATCGTTATTTACGTTAAAGGAGGTGATGTCATGCTCAGGTTACGCGAAGCACGGAAAGCTAAAGGCCTTACCCAAGTTGAAGTATCGCGAATTATCGGTATATCTCAGAACGGTTACTCGGACTGGGAAACCGGGAAGAACCGCGTCGATGCCCGCAGCCTGGGGCGTCTCGCTGAGCTGTATGGTGTCACCGTCAACTACCTGTTGGGCATAGATGAAAATGACGCCCCTGTTAAGGGCGTCCGTATCCCGGTATTGGGCAGTGTGGCCGCCGGCATCCCCATCGAAGCCATCCAGGACATCGTGGACTATGAGGAGATCGACGCGGACATGGCCGCCGCCGGCGAGTATTTCGGCCTGAGGATCAAGGGAAGCTCCATGGAGCCCCGTATCCGCGAGGGTGACGTGGTCATTGTCCGCCGCCAGGAAGAAGCCGAGACCGGCGACACCGTGGTCGTCCTGGTCAATGGCGACAGCGCTACCGTCAAACGCATCAAAATCGAGCCCAACGGCATCGCCTTGATCCCCAACAACCCCGCCTATGACACCCGCTTTTATAGTGCCGCCGAGGTCGAGCTCCTGCCCGTCCACATCATCGGTAAGGTCGTCGAACTCCGCGGCAAGCTATGAACCATAATTTTACCCACCCAGTCTCACACAGCTTTACACCGCTTTTAACTGCTTTTTGCACAAACTTTTCCTTGACAATTCAATATCAAAATGCATATAATAGGGGTGCAGGGAAGACCTGCGATGATGCTGTCGTAGAGCGCGACAGCCGCCGGAAAAAGAAAGCTCAATGGATGATTTGTTCGTAGAGCGCGAACAGCATAATCAAAAGAAAGCTCAACTGATGATAAGCCCCCTGTGCAACGCACAGGGGGCATTTTTTCGAGGTGCTTTATGCTACGTTTGATTTACTTGTCTGATAAATTCTATGCCACATATGGGCATCATGCCGAGATCCTGCAAAAAGACGGCAGGCCCTATGCGTGCCTCGCGGTCGAGATTGACGGCTACCGCTTCGCCATTCCCTTCCGGCACCACATCACCCACAAATACGCCTTTATTACATACGACCGCTGCGGCCTGGACTACACCAAAGCTGTCGCCATTGAGGACGAGTCTATGATTTCCCCCGACCTGCCCACCATTGAGCAGCGGGAATATAATGCGCTGAAGGACAAGGATGTCCTTGTCACTTCCGGTATGCGCCGTTATTACAAAACACTGCGTGACGCTATGCGCTATCCAGACAATCCTCACTATGCGAACATTCTGCGCTACAGCGCACTCAAGTATTTCTTGTGACAACGGTGTCCAATTCGGACACCGCCCAGAGTATAGCCAGCCTCGAGCATAAGGCAAGGAGGGAAACTATGGACGGTTCTACGCAGGCTCTTCTCAGTATTATCATTTCTGGAACCGCACTGGTTATTTCCTTGCTATCTGTTCTCAGAACTCGTAAAAATCATCTATCGGGCATACTTAGCTCCCAGCGCCTGGTGTGGGCCGAAAACCTCCGTATCGCTGTGAGTGCGTTTATCACAGCCATGCATGAAGGAGAGAACCTTGCCCCATACCGCGCACGCGTGTTTCTTTACCTATCTCCCAGCAATTCGAAGCACAAGACGCTAATTGACACCATTGATCAGATCTGTTGTCCGCCAAATGACACAGCCTCTCTTGAGGAAAACTGTAACACCTTGGTCGGAGTAGCACAAGACGTTCTGCAAAAAAACTGGTGGACGGTAAAATCCGAATTAGGCCTCCGCAAATTAGAGGAGTCTCGACGCGACGCAAATGTTGAAAAGCGGACAGGAAAACACAATGCGTTGCAAGAATAAAGGCTGCGGCCGCGAGATCGACGCCGACAGCGTTTACTGCAAGTGGTGCGGCACGCGCCAGGTGCGGGAGAAGAAGACGAAGGACGCCGCGCCCGCTGCCCGGCAGCTGCCCTCCGGGGCGTGGACCTGTCGCGTCCGTGTGGGTGGGCGGGATGTCTCCGTCACCCGCCCCACCAAAGCCGAGGCGCAGGCCGAAGCCATGGCCGTCAAACACGGCCTCAAAGCCCCGGACACGCCCCGCGTCACCATGACGCTGGAGGCCGCCTACAAGGCCTATATCGACTCCCGCGATGGCGTCATATCCCCCTCCACCGTGGCCGGCTACAAGCGCCTCCAGAAAAGCACGTTTCAGCCCCTCATGTCCATGCCCCTGTCCTCCATCACCTCCACCCTCATCCAGCGTGAGGTCAGCGCCATGGCGCGGAACAAGAAAAGCCCCAAATATATCGCCAACGCCGAGGGCCTGCTCTCCTCTGTCCTCAAGCAGTTTAACCCTGGCATCCGCTACGATGTCCACCTGCCGCCCAAACGCAAGCCGGATCTCCGGCAGCCGGACGATGCGGAGATCTCCGCCATACTCTCGGCCTTCCGCGGCAGCCCCATCGAGCTGCCGGTGCTCATGGCTCTCTGGATGGGTATGCGGATGTCAGAGATCCTCGGTGCCCGCTATGAGGACATTGAGGGCAGCCGCCTGCACATTCGCCGCGCCCTCGTGCTGGATGTGGATGGGCACCGCGTCGTGAAGGACGGCGCCAAAACCTACGCCGGCGACCGCTGGGTGAGTATTCCCGACTACATTATGGCACTCATCCGTGCCCAGAGCCGCACTGAGGGCCCCTTTGTCACTGTCACGGGCGATGCTGTTTACAAGCGCTTTATCAAGACTCTGGACCGCGCCGGCATTTCCCGCTGCCGTTTCCACGATCTGCGCCACGCCAACGCCGCCGTGATGGTCCGCCTGGGCGTGGACTCGAAGTATGCTCAGGAGCGCAACGGCTGGGCCTCCGACCGGATGTACAAGCAGACCTACGCCTACGTCATGGCCGATCAGATGGACGAAGTTGACAAGAGCATAGATGGCTATTTCGTCAACAAAATGACAACGCAAAATCCAAAAACCACGGAATAGAGCCATCTATACGGCTTTTTCAGAGGGGTTCAAGTCCCATCGCTCGCACCAAAAAAGAAGAGACACACGTTCGTGTGCCTCTTCTTTTTTGGTGCGGCACTTTTGCTGTGCAAAAGTGGTCGCCTGCGGGCGGATGACTGAACGCGAGTGGGGAAACCCGCAAAGGTTTCCCCCTCACACTCCCCCTTCCTTGCGGTATGTGGAAGTACGGACAACAAAACCTGTGGGCAGTCACGGAAAAGCCACCCTAAAGGGTGGCTTTTCTTTTTGGCGCGGGCAATAGGGACAGCGTATTTGACAATGGCGGCAGTTCCCTGTACAATGGCAGAAAATACCGCGAGGGAGGGCTATCATGGAATTCTGGAAGATGAACGGGGCAGGCAATGATTTTATCGTGGTGGACGACCGTCGGAACGCCATCCCCGAGAACAGGTGGCCGGAGATCGTCCGCGTCCTGTGTGAGAGGCATATGTCCATCGGCGCAGACGGCTTCATGGTGGTGAAGCCGCCCACCTGTGGCGGCGACTACAAAATGCTGTTCTTCAACTCCGACGGCTCCACGGGTGAGATGTGCGGCAACGGCGCGCGGTGCATCTGCCGCTACGGGTTCGAGAACGGCCTGGCCGGCGAAACACAGCGGGTAGAGACCACCGCCGGTCTTGTGACGGGCTGGCGAATGGGCAAACGGCTATACCGTATACGGCTCAACGATCCCTGCCATATGCGGCTGGACGGTACGGCGGAGGTGGACGGCATCACCTATGACTGCGCCTATGTGGAGCTGGGCGACCCCGGCATCCCCCACGCGGCGGTACCTATCGCCGGCTTGAGAGACTATGACGCGGCGGCACTGCTCCGGCTGGGCCGGACCCTGCGGCATTATCCGGATTTCCCCAAGGGCGCCAACGTGAACTTTTATGAGATCATCGGCCCGGACCATGTGTACGAGCGCACCTATGAGCGCGGGGTGGAGGATTTTACCTACGCCTGCGGCACAGGCACCGGCTCCGTGGTGACGGTGCTGACGCTGCTGGGAAAGGTCTCCGGTAAGCACGTCCGGGTAGACATGACCGGCGGCACGCTGTATGTGGACGTGGAACGGAACGCGGCCGGCCGCGTCACCGACCTGTATCTGACCGGCCCCACCAATGTGGTCTGCAAGGGCGAGATCACCGACGAAAATCTGATTCTGTGAGAAAAGGAGCCGTCCCCGGTGGGGACGGCTCCTTTTCTTGTATCAGTCCGCCGCGGACAGGTGCAGATGCTCGCCGCGCTGGTCCATGGGGATATACGCCTCGTGGGTGGTGACGGCACGGTAGGCCGGGCGCATGATCCGGTGGCAGGTGACCACCTCCTCAATGCGGTTGGCGCACCAGCCGGCAATACGGGCGGAGGCGAACAGCGGCGTGAACACCTCCTCAGGGATGCCCAGCATGGCATACACCAGGCCGGAGTACATATCCACATTGGCACACATGGGCGTGTCGCTGTGCTTGCGTTCCATGACCATGGGCAGGCCCAGCTCCTCCACCTTCTGCAGCAGGGCGAAGTCGTCGGCGTAGCCCTTCAGCTCCGCCATGCGCTGGGCGTACTTCTTCAGCAGCACGGCGCGGGGATCAGACATGGTGTACACCGCGTGGCCCAGGCCGTAGATTTTGCCGGACCGATCGCCCGCCTGGCCGTCCAGCAGCTTGTTCAAGTAGTCCTTGATGGAGCCGTCGTCGTGGGGATCCACATTCTCCTTGATATAGCGGAACATCTCCATGACCTTGGCGTTGGCGCCGCCGTGGAGGGGCCCCTTCAGGGAGCCGACAGCCCCGGCAATGGCGCTGTAAGTGTCCGTGCCGCTGGAGGACATGGCGCGGCAGACGAAGGTAGAGTTGTTGCCGCCGCCGTGCTCCGCGTGGACCATGAGCATCATGTCCAGCAGATGGGCCTCCTCATCGGTGTAGCTCTTGTCCGGGCGCATCATGCGGAGGAAGTTCTCCGCCGTGGACAGCTCCGGCACCGGGAAATGGATATGCAGGGAGTCGCCGTGGAAGTAGTGGCGCTGCACCGCGTAGGCGTTGGCCACAATGGACGGGAAATAGCCAACGAGCTTGACGGACTGCAGCAGCATATTGTCGATGGAGGTGTTGTCCGGGTCCGGATCGTAGGAATACAGGCTCAGCACGCTGCGGGCCAGTTCGTTCATGATATTGTGGCTGGGGTGCCGCATGATCATGCCCTCGGTAAAGCCCTCGGGCAGCTTGCGGGCCTGGTTCATGATCTTGTCGAAGTAGGCCAGCTCGCTCTTGGAGGGCAGATAGCCCATCAGCAGCAGGTAGGCTACCTCCTCGAAGCCGAAGGTGCCGGCCTTGCGGTGGGCCTCCACGATGTCGGTGAGCTCGATGCCGCGGTAGTACAGCTTGCCGGGGGCGGGAACACGCTGACCGTCCTGCATCAGATAGCCCTGAACACTGCCCACCTTGGACACACCCACCAAAACGCCCGTGCCATCGTTATTCCGCAGGCCCAGCTTTATATCGCCCCGGTAGTGATCCGGACTGATGGCGTACTGCTCCTGGATGCTGCGGCTCAGAGGATTGGTATACTGTTTTAAAATCGTGGTGTCTTTCTCGGTCATGTCGGTTTCTCCTTTCACCGCAGGGCGGTACGCTGCTTCATGGGTGATTATACGTCCGCCGCCCTCATTTTGCAAGAGCAAAATTTCAAAATTTCAAAATTTTTTATTTTAACGCAAATTTATCCGTCATCATTCGAGTTTTTTGCAAAACGCAAATTTCAAACTTGCAATTTTCTTGATTTTCCTCTTGCATTTTTCCAGCATCGTGCTATACTGACTACATTATTGCACGGGCCGCCTGTGCCCGACACTCTGATTTCCCGAAAGGGGTGCTATCCTATGATCAAGCTGCACGATCTTCCCGTCCTCTGGACCGGCGGCGCCGTCCGTGAGGCCACACCCGCCATGGCGGCAGCCCGGGAGAAGACCATGGCCTGCCGCATCCTCCGCGCCCACAACACCGGCAGCGGCGACGGCCTGCTGCACCTGACGTTCGACAGTCTCATCTCCCACGATATCACCTATGTGGGCGTCATCCAGACCGCCAAGGCCAGCGGTCTGACGGAGTTCCCGGTGCCCTACGTGCTGACCAACTGTCACAACAGCCTGTGTGCCGTGGGCGGCACCATCAACGCCGACGACCATGCCTTCGGTCTGTCCGCCGCGGTGAAATACGGCGGCGACTATGTGCCCGCCAACCAGGCGGTCATCCACCAGTATGCCCGGGAAATGCTGGCCGGCTGCGGCAAAATGGTGCTTGGCTCCGACAGCCACACCCGCTACGGCGCGCTGGGCACCCTGGGCGTAGGCGAGGGCGGCGGCGAGATCGTCAAGCAGCTGCTGCGGAACACCTACGACCTGGCGGCACCCCAGGTGGTCCTGGTGCACGTCACCGGCAGGCCCCGCCACGGCGTGGGCCCCCACGATGTGGCCATCGCCCTGTGCGGCGCGGTGTATAAAAACGGCTTTGTGAAAAACAAGGTGCTGGAGTTCGTGGGTGACGGCATCGGCCGTCTCAGCATGGACTACCGCATCGGCATCGACGTGATGACCACCGAAACGGCCTGCCTGACCTCCATCTGGGAGACAGACGGCGCCGTGCAGGACTATCTGGCGCTGCACGGCCGGGCGGGGGACTTTGCCCCCCTGCATCCGGAGGACGGCGCGTACTATGACGGCCTTATCGAGCTGGACCTGTCCGCCATCGAGCCCATGGCCGCCCTGCCCTTCCATCCCTCCGAGGCGGTGACGCTGCGGGAGCTGATCGCCGACCCCGGCGACATCCTGCGTGAGGTAGAGAAGCGGGCCGCCGACCAGTTCGGCGGCAAGGTGCAGCTGCATCTCACCGACAAGGTAAAGGGCGGCAAGCTCCATGTAGAGCAGGGCGTCATCGCCGGATGTGCCGGCGGCCTGTATGACAACATCGCCGAGGCGGCTGCCATTCTGGACGGCTGCGATGTGGGCAGCGGGAATTTTGACTTCTCCGTGTATCCCCCCTCCGTCCCCGTGGAGCTGGAGCTGGTGGAAAACGGTGTGTCCGCCCGGCTGCTGCGCGCCGGCGCCGTGTGCAAGCCCTGCTTCTGCGGCCCCTGCTTCGGCGCAGGCGATGTGCCCGCCAACGATGCCCTGTCCATCCGTCACACCACCCGGAATTTCCCCAACCGCGAGGGCTCCAAGCCCGGCGACGGCCAGCTGTCCGGCGTGATCCTGATGGACGCCCGTTCCATTGCCGCCACCGCACGGAACCACGGTGTGCTCACCTCTGCGGCGGATGTGGACTACGACGCTCCCTCTCCCGCGGAGCGCCGGTTCGACGCCTCCGTGTACGACAAGCGGGTCTACCGTGGCTTCGGCCACCCCCAGCCGGACGCCCCGCTGCAATACGGTCCCAACATCGCCGAATGGCCCGCCATCCCCGCCCTATCCGATGATCTGCTCCTACAGGTGGCCTCCGTTCTGCGGGATGAGGTCACCACCACAGACGAGCTCATCCCCTCCGGCGAGACGTCTTCCTACCGTTCCAACCCCATGAAGCTGGCGCAGTTCACCCTGTCCCGCCGCGACCCGGACTATGTGCCCCGGGCCAAGGCCGCGGCGGCGCTGGAAAGCGCCCGGGCCGCAGGTGAGGTACCGGCGGTGCTGGCGGATACGCTGCACGCATTGGGGCTGGATACGCGCAGCCTGTCCCGGCTGCACATCGGCTCCGTTATCTTTGCCAACAAGCCCGGCGACGGCTCTGCCCGGGAGCAGGCGGCCTCCTGTCAGCGGGTGCTGGGCGGCAGCGCCAACATCTGCTACGAATTCGCCACCAAGCGCTATCGCTCCAACTGTGTCAACTGGGGCCTGCTTCCTTTTACACTGGCGGCGGACGACAGCTTTGACGGCGCACCCGGCGACTTTATCTACGTCCCGGAGGTGCGGGAGAAGGTGGCCCGGGGCGACGAGGAATTCCCCGCGGTACTGCTGCATGACGGCAGGAAAACGGACCTCCTCCTCTATCTGAAAAACACCAACGCGGAGGAGCGCGAGCTGCTGCTGCGCGGGTGCCTCATCAACTATTACGCGGCAAAGGCGGTGAACTGAATGGAAAAGATCAAAATGCCTGTCCCCATCGCCGAACTGGACGGCGATGAGATGACCCATGTGCTGTGGGGCATGATAAAGGACACACTTATTAAGCCCTTCGTGGACCTGAACACCGAATACTACGACCTGTCCCTGCCCCACCGGGAGGAGACGGCAGATGCCGTCACCGCACAGGCAGCGGAGGCCATCAAGCGTCTGAAGATCGGCGTGAAGTGCGCCACCATCACCCCCAACCTGCAGCGCCAGGAGGAGTACGGCCTGTCCCAGCTGTGGAAGTCCCCCAACGCCACCATCCGGGCGGCGCTGGACGGCACTGTGTTCCGCGCACCCATCCTGCTGAAGCGGGTCAAGCCTGTGGTGACCTGCTGGGAGAAGCCTGTCACCATCGCCCGCCACGCCTACGGCGACCTGTACAAGGCGGTGGAATACCGCGTACCCGGTGCCGGAAAGGCGGAGCTGGTGTTCACCGATGAAAGCGGCCGGGAGCTGAGCCGCCAGACGGTGTTCGACTTTAAGGGCCCCGGCGTGGTGCAGGCCATGCACAACCGGGACGCCTCCATTCTCTCCTTCGCCCGCTGCTGCTTCACCTACGCCCTGTCCGTAGGGCAAGATGTGTGGTTCGGCGCCAAGGACACCATCTCCAAGGACTATGACCAGACCTTCAAGCTGCTGTTCCAGCAGGTCTATGACGAGGAGTACAAGGCCGCCTTTGAACAGGCGGGACTTCACTACCGCTATGCGCTCATCGACGATATCGCGGCCAAGGTCCTCCGCAGCAAGGGCGGTATCGTCTGGGCCTGCAAGAACTACGACGGCGACGTGATGAGCGATCTGGTCGCTGCGGCCTCCGGCTCTTTGCCCATGATGACCAGCGTACTGGTGTCCCCGGACGGCTGCTTCGAGTATGAGGCCGCCCACGGCACCGTCACCGATCACTTCTACCGCTGGCGGAAGGGAGAAAAGGTATCCACCAACCCCCTGGCCACCATGTTCGCCTGGGCCGGCGCCCTGCGGAAGCGGGGCGAACTGGACGGCAACGCCGACCTGGTGCGCTTTTCCGGCTGCCTGGAGCAGGCGGGGCTGGATATATTCGAGGCCGGGCACTTTACCGAGGACCTGACCATGCTGTGCGACCCGTCGGAATACACCGACAAGCCGGACAACGACACGCTGCTGGGTCTGATCCGTGCGCGGCTGGAAGCGCTGCTGACAGCGTAACATGACTGTGCCGCGGACATGACGTCCGCGGCACTTTTCCCTCTGGTCATATTGACATATCCCCTACACATCTGTATAATAAAACATAACCAAAAATACAGGGAGGTTCTATCACAGGATGGACACAGCCGGCAGCGACTCTTGCCCTGAACGAGATCAGAACAACAGAGAATGACGTGAGACATGACCTGTGCGCGAGGCACACAGGCCGTGTCTTTTGCGCTTTTTACATCGCGCAAAAAGCGAGAGGAGGTGCTCCGCAAAAGCAGCGGAGCCCGGGAAAGGAGACAAAATTTGGATACCTCAATAGGTTGGTTATTGCTTTTACAGGTGGTGCTTATCGCCCTGAACGCCGTGTTCGCCTGCGCGGAGATCGCCGTGCTGTCGGTGAACGAGGTAAAGCTGAGCAAAATGGTGTCGGAGGGTAATCGGAAGGCCAGGCGGCTCAGCCGGCTGACGGCCCAGCCGGCCAGGTTCCTGGCCACTATTCAGGTGGCCATCACCCTGGCGGGCTTTCTGGGCAGCGCCTTCGCGGCGGAGAATTTCTCCGATCCGCTGGTGGACTGGCTGGTGGGGCTGGGCGTAACGATCCCGCCCGCCACGCTGAACACCCTCGCCGTGATCCTGATCACGCTGATCCTGTCCTTCTTCACGCTGGTGTTCGGCGAGTTGGTTCCCAAGCGGATCGCCATGAAGCAGTCGGAGAAGGTAGCGCTGAACATCTCCGGTCTCATCACTGTCATCTCCAAGCTGTTCGCGCCCATTGTGTGGCTGCTGAGCGCGTCCACCAACGGCATACTGCGGCTGCTGGGCATTGATCCCAATGAGGCCGAGGAGCAGGTGGGCGAGGAGGACATCCGCATGATGGTGGACGCCAGCAGCGAGCACGGCGGCATCGACCATGAGGAAAAGGAGTTCATCCAGAACGTCTTTGAGTTTGACGACCTGACCGCCGAAGAGATCGCCACCCACCGCACGGATGTGGATCTGCTGTGGCTGGACGACACCATGGATGATTGGGCCGAGACGATCCACAACACGCGGCACACCCGCTACCCCGTGTGCGAGGACAGTGCGGACAATGTGGTGGGCATTCTGAACGCCAAGGAGTACTTCCGCCTGGCGGATAAGAGTCGGGAGAGCGTAATGGCCGGCGCCGTCCGCACGCCGTACTTCGTGCCGGAGACCATTAAGGCCGACGCCCTGTTCCGCAACATGAAGCGTACCGGCAATCCCCTGGCCGTGGTGCTGGACGAGTACGGCGGCATGGTGGGCATCGTGACGCTGAACGACCTGGTTGAGGAGCTGGTGGGCGACCTGGGCAGCGACGACAGCAACATTCCGGACGATGATGAGCCCCGCATCGAAAAGCGGGAGGATGGCTCCCTGGTCATCACCGGCAACGTAGAACTGGACGATCTGGAGGATGCACTTGGCATCGAGCTGGACCAGGAGGAGCATGACACCCTGACCGGCCTGGTGTTCGACGCGCTGGGCATGATACCCGACGACGGCCCGCAGGACATTACGCTGGAGGCTGAGGGGATGCGGATCCATGTGACCTCCATTCTGGACCATCAGGTGAATGCGGCGGAGGTAACGCTGCTGCCTCAAACAGAGGACGCGGACGAGGCGAAAGAATAAAAAAGCAAAAAGGAGCACCCGGCCGGGTGCTCCTTTTTTATCACAGCTTACTCGCCCATATACAGGTGGAAATACAGGCCATTCATGCCGATGCCGTCCAGCATGGCGATCATAACCGGGCCGTCCTCCTGCTCAATGAAACCGCCGGCATACTGGATATTGTTGCTGAACAGGCCCATAATATATACCTCCTGTACCAGCGTCCGCTGCACGGCCGCCGATCACATGATCGCAGTCAGTTGGCCTTGTGCTCCTGCTTGTGTTCCTGCTTGGGCTCGTTCTTAGCCGGGCCGGAGAACGCCTTGATCTCCACACCGCCGCGGATGACCGCGCCCTTGACCACCGCCAGAGTGCCCGTCACCAGGCCGCCGCTGATCTGAGCCTTCTCCTCCAGGGTAGTGCCGCCGGTGATCTCCAGATCGCCGTTGACCTTACCGGCGCACAGCAGCTCCTTGGCGTTGATGTTACCCGTCACCTGAGAATCCTCGCTGACGGTAACGGTGCCCGTGACCTTTACATCACCGGTCAGCGTACAGCCGATGAGGTTCAGGCTGCCGGCGGTGATATTGCTCTGGATGACCGAGCGCAGCGTCACCGTGCCGGTGGTAATGACCTCGCCCTTGAATGCTCCGGCGATCTCCACATCGCCGTCGGAGCGCAGTGTGCCCTCCAGTGAAGTACCCGCAGCCAGATAGCTGGCGGCCTTGGCCTTCACCACAGGCTGTGCCGGTGCCTGCACCGGCGCGGTCTTTACCGGCTCCGGCTTTGCGACAGGCTTTTTGCCGCCGACGGCCAGCACCTTGTCATCCTCGCTGCCCACGCCGAACAGTTCAAACATCGTCCGTTTCATTTCATCGCGCATAACAATACCCTCCCAATGGTTTTTGTTGCTTCTCTTTCCTGTTCATCTATATATGTACCCGGCCGGGGACCTTCGCGGCCTCCTCATAGTGGAAGCCCATCAGCCGCCCGGGAATATAGATCCATGGCCGATGCAGTGTCTCGTTATAGTTGCCGGCGGCCTGCCGGTAAATGCTCTCGCTGCGCCGCAGGACCTCCGCCACATCAGCATTGCCCGCAGCCTCTGCCGCCCGCTTTTCAAAAGCGGCCAGCTGGCACCGGGCGCTCTCTACCATGCTCCGGTGCTGACGCAGCAGACGGCGGACCTCCCAGAACCACAGGGCGACAAGCGCTGAAGTGCTGGCGATCGCCACGAGCCAGATGACCCATTTCATACGCAAACGCCCCCTTCCGCAGGGCACAGCGACCCCTGCGAAGGACATCGTACCAGATGTGGAGGAGTTTGGGGATGTATATGCCGCGAAATGCGTACACACGTCCGCGAAATGTAAAATTTGCGGTGACAATTCCATTTTCTTATGATAAAATAAAGCCGCGGAAGCACAAGAAAAGCACAAGGAGGCGGCGCCATGTATATCGCAGTATGTGATGATCAGATCGAGGAACTGGAAAAGCTCACGGCGCTTTTGCAGGCCTGGCAGTCTGACCTGCACTCCGATGTCCGCTTTCAGACCTTCCGCAGCGGCGGCCAGCTGCTGGACGCTGCCCGCGCCGAGCGCTTCACCCTGTATCTGCTGGACGTGCTGATGCCCGGCATGACCGGCATGGACGCCGCACGGGAGATCCGTTCCTTCGACGCGGCGGCGGACATCATCTTTCTCACCACCTCTCCCGGCTTCGCCTACGAAAGCTACGGCGTCCGGGCGGCGGAGTATCTGCTCAAGCCCATCAATGCCAAGCTGCTCTATCCGGTGCTGGACAAGCTGTATCTGCGGGATCAGAAGCCGCAGGACGGCCTGACCGTCAAATCCAACGGTATGCTGGTGCGTCTGCCCTTTTCCCATCTGAGCTATGTGGAGGTCAACGGCAAACACCTGTTCTTCAATATGGCCGACGGCACTGTTCACGAGGTGGCGGCCTCCATGCGCGAGTATGAAGGGGCGCTGCTGGCCCGCCCGGAGTTCATGCGGGTCCACCGGTCCTACATCGTCAATATGCTCCAGGCCGAAAAGCTCTCCCCCGCCGGGGTCATCACCTTCAGCGGCCATAACGTGCCCGTGTCCCGTCTGCTGTACGGCCAGCTGCAAAAGGACTATCTGGCCCTGCTGTTTTCCGGGAGGGATGCATAATATGTTTGATTTATCTATGCAGTCCGCGCTGGATATATTCTGCTATGTGCTGGTGCTGATCTATGGACTGGCGCTCAGCGCGGATCTCTCCACCGGCGGCCATGTCTCCCGGCAGCAGAAGTACCTGCTGACGCTGCTGTGCCTGCTGTTCCTGCTGATGCAGGGACTGGGGCTGGTGCTTTTGGGCGAACGAGCGGTAAAGCAGCTCTACCCGCTGGTCACCCATGTGCCGTTGGTGCTAATCCTGATTTTGTTTATGAAAAAATCGGTGGGCGTAGCCATTGTCAGCACCTGCACCGCGTATCTGTGCTGCCAGCCGCCCCGCTGGGGACGCATCGCCGTGGAGGCGCTGACGCAGAGCACGCTGGCCGCCGAGCTGGTCTATATCCTGCTGATGCCGGTGATGTATTATCTCCTGCGCCGCTTTTTCGTGGCCGCGGCCTATAACACCATGACCTCCTCAACGGCGGCGCTGCTGCTGTTCGGCAGCCTGCCCGTCACCTATTATATTTTCGACTATGCCACCACGATCTACTCCGATGCACTCTATTCCGGCATTCAGGCGCTGAATGAATTTCTGCCCACAGTGCTGATAACATTCTATGTACTGTTTCTGCCCGCCTTTCACCTGCAGTCACAGCGGCGCGCCGACGCGGAGATGCAGCGCTCCATGCTGGAGGCGGAGCTGGAGCAGTCCCAGTCCGAGATGGACTCCCTTCACCGGCTGGAGACCCAGACCGCCGTCTATCAGCACGATATGCGCCACCACCTGAATATGCTGGACGGTCTGCTGTCCGCGGGACGGCCGGACGAGGCGACAGCGTATATCAAAAAGGTCCAGGCGGATATCGAGGCCATCACGCCCCGCCGCTTCTGCGAAAACCATCTGGTGAACCTGCTGTGCTCCTCCTTCACCGACAAAGCCCAGCGGCAGGGCGCCGTGCTGACCGTGGATGCCTCACTGCCCAACGATGTAGCCATTTCGGACACGGAGCTGTGCTCCCTGCTGAGCAACGGTCTGGAAAACGCCCTGCACGCCGTGGCGGACCTGCCCGCCGACCGGAAGCATATCTCCCTGTACTGCGGTGTGCGGCAGAACAAGCTTCTCATCGAGATACGCAATCCCTGCGCCGGACCGATAGCCATGCGGGACGGCCTGCCTATCAGTGACCGGGAAGGGCACGGCTACGGATGCCGCAGCATCCAGGCCATCGCCCAGCGCAACGGCGGGCTGTGCGTGTTTTCCGCCCAGCAGGGCCAGTTTCTGCTGCAGATCATGCTTCCGGTGCTGGAGACGTAAGAAAGCTTTTGTTTGAAGGAGCCGCCTTGGGCGGCTTCTTTCTTTTTATCCGATATTCTCGATATACTATCACGCCTTGGACAAAATGCGGCGGTTCTCACCTTGTTTTTCCGTCGTTCCCGTGCTATAATTTCTGCAAATACCAGAGATAAGCCCGGCCGGGCGCAAAGGAGAGATACACTATGGCGACATTTACCGTGAACGGCAAGTCCGTCACTGTGGAAAAGAACCAGAAGCTCATCCGCTTTCTGCGTGACGAGCTGCACCTGACCTCCGTAAAGGACGGATGCAGCGAGGGTGCCTGCGGCACCTGCCACGTCCTCATCGACGGCAAGCCCACCAAGGCCTGCATCCCCCAGACGGACAAGCTGGAGGGCAAGACCATCCTCACGGTAGAGGGGCTCAGCGACTGGGAAAAGCAGGTCTACACCTTCGCCTTCGGCGAGGCCGGCGCGGTGCAGTGCGGCTTCTGCATTCCCGGTATGGTCATCTCTGCTAAGGGGCTGCTGGACGTGAACCCCGATCCCACCCGCGAGGAGGCCGCCTTCGCCATCCGCAACAATATCTGCCGCTGCACCGGCTACGTGAAGATCATCGACGGCATCCTGCTGGCGGCTAAGATATTCCGCGAGGGCAAGCTGCCCGCCCCCTCCGCCGACGACTGGCAGATGGGCAGCCGCGTCCACCGACTGGACGTGGAGGAAAAGGTCCTGGGCTATGGCCAGTACCCTGATGATATCTATGTGGACGGTATGTGCTATGGCGGCGCGGTCCGCAGCCAGTATGCCCGCGCCCGTGTGCTGTCCATCGACACCAGCGAAGCTGAAGCGCTGCCCGGCGTGATCTGCGTGGCCACGCAGAAGGATATCCCCGGCAAGGTCAACGTGGGCCATCTGAAGAAGGACCAGCCCACCCTGATCGGCGTGGGCGAGCTGGTACACTACCTGGGCGACAGCGTGGCGCTGATCTGCGCCGTGGATCAGGAGACGGTGGAGGCCGCCAAGAAGCTGGTGAAGGTGGAGTACGAAGTCCTGCCCGCCGTCCACAACCCCGCCGAGGCCGCCGTCCCCGGCGCGCCGCTGGTGTTCGACGAGGAGGAGAGCAACGTCCAGGCCTACAAGCACGTCTCCCGCGGCGATGCCGAGGGTGCTATCAAAAACGCCAAATATGTGCTGACCGAGCACTTCTCCACCCCGTGGACGGAGCACGCCTTCCTGGAGCCGGAGTGCTGCGTGGCGCTGCCGCTGGACAACGGCGGCGTAAAGCTGCTGACCACGGACCAGAGTGCCCACACCACCATGCATGAGTGCGCGTCCATGCTGGGCGTGGACTACGACCACTGCCAGGTGCAGAACTGCCTGGTGGGCGGCGGCTTCGGCGGCAAGGAGGATATGTCCGTGCAGCACCACGCGGCGCTGCTGTGTTACCTGAGCCGCCGGCCCGTCAAGTTCAAGCTCAGCCGCCAGGAGTCCATCCTCGTCCATCCCAAGCGCCACAGCATGGACATGGACTTCACCATGGGCTGCGACGAAAACGGCATCATTCAGGGTGTCAAGGCCAGCGTGGTATCCGACACCGGCGCGTTCGCCTCTCTGGGCGGCCCCGTGCTGGAACGTGCCTGCACCCACGCCGCCGGTCCCTACGCCTACGAGAACTTCGAGATCGAGGGCCGCGCCTACTACACCAACAACCCCCCCGCCGGCGCCTTCCGGGGCTTCGGCGTCACCCAGACCTGCTTCTGCACCGAGACGCTGCTGAACCAGATGGCCGACCTGGTGGGCATCTCCCCCTGGGAGATCCGCTACCGCAACGCCATTCGCCCCGGCGGTGTGCTGCCCAACGGTCAGATCGTGGATGACTCCACCGGTCTGGTAGAGACACTGGAGGCCATCAAGCCCGCCTATGACGAGGCGGTGAAAAACGGCGATCCGGTGGGTATCGCCTGCGCCATGAAGAACGCCGGCGTAGGCGTAGGCATTCCCGACTGGGGCCGCTGCAAGCTCATCGTGGAGGGCGACGGCAAGGTGCACATCTACTCCGGCGCCAGCTGCATCGGTCAGGGACTGGGTACCGTGCTGGTGCAGGTGGTGGTCACCAACACCGGGCTGCACCGGAACGATATCGTCTATGAGCGCAGCAACACCTGGATCGCCCCCGACTCCGGCGACACCTCCGGCTCCCGCCAGACCCTGGTCACCGGCGAGGCCACACGCCGCGCCTGCGAAAAGCTGAAGGCGGAGCTGGACGCCGGCAGATCCCTTGCCGACCTGAAGGGCACGGAGTTCTACGGCGAGTATCTGGCCAAGACCGACCCCCTGGGCGCCGACGTACCCAACCCCGTCAGCCACGTGGCCTACGGCTACGCCACCCAGATGTGTATTCTGGATAAGGAGACGGGCCGCATCAAGAAGATGGTGGCCGCCCATGACGTGGGCAAGGCCGTGAATCCCCTGAGCGTGGAGGGTCAGATCGAGGGCGGCGTGGTCATGTCCATGGGCTACGCGCTGACAGAGAAATACCCCATCGACGAGAACTGCAAGCCCACCGCCAAATACGGTATGCTGGGCCTGTTCCGCGCCAACCAGATCCCGCCGGAGATCCAGGCCATCGTGGTGGAGAAGCCCGGCCTGAATGTGGCCGGCGGTGCCATCGGCATCGGTGAGATCACCTCCATCCCCACCGCCCCTGCCATTGCCGACGCCTATTACCGCCTCACCGGCGAACGGGAATTCAGTCTGCCGCTGAAGAACACCCCCTACGCACCCAAGAAATAAGCATGAAAGAGCACCCCAAAGGGGTGCTCTTTCATATCTGTCTATCCGCTTGTACCGCGGCCAGCGCCTCCACCGTATCCACATCCCGCAGCTCCGCCGCGGACGTTTCATACAGCAGCAGCGCGTCCGGGTGTGCGCGGATGACCACGTTGCCGCCCACATCTCCCTCCAGCGCCATCAGCTCCGGGAAAAACTTCCGGGGAAAGATGCACGGGTTGCCCCGCACGCCGTTATGGGCCAGGCCCACGATATGGTCCGGATGCGTCCGGAAATATTCGATCTCCCGCCGCACCGTCTCCTGCTCCAGAAGCGGCTGATCCGCCACCTGATACAAAATAGCGTCGCAGCCCGCCATGGCCTCGGTGCCCAGACGCACCGTGCGGCTCAGGCCGTCCTCCGGACGGTCGTTCCGCACCACCGTGAAGCCGAATTCCTCTGCCAGCGCCGCGGCGGCATCGTACTGCGTCACCACCGTCACCTGCGCGAATTCCTCCGCCGGCACCGCCTCCAGCGAACGGCGCAGCAGACTTTTCCCGTCCACCACAGCCTCCAGCTTATTGCGCCCGAAGCGGCTGCCGCTGCCCGCCGCCATGACCAGGCAGCCGATCCGTAGGTCCGCCATGCAAACCACCCTCTTTCGTGTGTTCCAGTGTATCAGCTTCAGTATGCCCCGTCAAGCTTCGCCGTATCGTTATTCCGAAAATAAAATCACGCTTTCGCTGTACATTTCCCCTGTCCCGTGCTATAATTTTCGTGAATATGTATCATTAGCAAAAAATATAGACGACATTTCCAAGTTTTGCAACAGGAGGCTGCCTACTATGAGTAAGGTGGGAAAGAGCGAGATCCGTGTGGACGCCTTTGACAAGGCCACCGGGCGGACAAAATACTACGAGGACCGTATGCCTGCGGGCGCGCTGTATGCCCGCATCAAGCACGCCACTATCGCCCACGGCTACGTCAAGTCCATTGACACGTCCGCGGCTGAGGCCATCGAGGGCGTGGTGAAGGTGCTGACCTGCTTCGACGTGCCGGAGCACTGTTTCCCCACGGCGGGTCATCCCTGGTCCATGGATCCCGGCCATCAGGACGTGGCCGACCGCAACCTGCTGAACCGCCATGTGCGCTACTACGGCGATGATATCGCCGTGGTCATCGCCGAGGATGAGGTGTCCGCCATGCAGGGCGTCCGCGCCCTGAAGGTGGAGTACGATGAGCTGCCCTTCGTGCTGGACGTGCAGAAGGCCATGGAGCCCGGCGCGCCCCAGCTCCATGAGGGATATTCCAACAACATCCTCAAGCACTCCGATATCCGCAAGGGCGACTATCAGGCTGCCATTCAGGAGCCGGGGCTCATCAAGGTGGAGGGCTGGTACGACACGCCTACCGTGCAGCACAGCCACATCGAGAACCACGGCTGCTTTGCCTATGAGGAAAACGGCCGTATCGTCGTGGTGGCGTCCACCCAGATCCCCCATATCATCCGCCGCATCGTGGGCCAGGCCCTGGGCCGTCCCTGGGCGGACATTCAGATCATCAAGCCCTACATCGGCGGCGGCTTCGGCAACAAGCAGGACGCCCTGTATGAGCCCCTGTGCGCCTGGTGCACCACGCAGGTGGGCGGCCGCTGCGTCCGTATCGACTGCACCCGGGAGGAGACGTTCGTCTCTAACCGCGTGCGCCACGCCATCCGCTTCCACATCGTCACCTGGCTGCACAAGGACGGCTCCATTGCCGCACGGAAAGTGGAGTGCTTCTCCAACCAGGGCGCTTACGCCTCCCACGGTCACTCCATCGTGGCCAAGGCCATGGGCTCCTTCCCCCAGATCTACCCCTGCGACAACTTCGAGGGCGACGCCTGGACGGTGTACACCAACCGCCCCGCGGCCGGCGCCATGCGTGGCTACGGCATGCCTCAGGCCTCCTTTGCCGACGACGCCAACATTGACGAGTGCGCCAAGGCTGTTGGCATGGATCCGCTGGAGTACCGCATG
>ERZ780177.1505-NODE-1505-length-21920-cov-2.752801_pt1 | contig 21920 bp, 19 predicted proteins | sample MGYA00510973_ERZ780177 | MGnify/ENA primary metagenome ERZ780177 (study PRJEB29588, sample SAMEA2144396) | human gut metagenome | biome: human gut; feature: human-associated habitat; material: faeces | place: Denmark | collected 2008/2010 ...
AAAAGCGCCCTTGTCTGATATGATACCTCTAAAGTAGACAGATTAAATATTTATTGTGTCAGGCACCTCTGATTTTAGGGGCAGACCCCTTTTATCTCGTAAACGTAAAACAGGGCAGATCAAATATTTCTATCCGATCTGCCCCTATTCTTCCTTTTTCTACTAACACCATATTGCCCAGCTTAGCCTATTGCTTTGCAAATTTAACAATAATACGAAATCTCTCCGAATTTTTCAACCACAATAGTTCTATTTCTGCATGCCGCGCTTCAATGATATCCATCATAATTCGTAATTTATGTTCTGGAATTTTTGACACATTATTGGCTGCAATACATCTTCCCTTTTGCGTTATCCATACCTTTGTTCCATTTGGTATAGGAGTCCCCTCCGCAATAGGTATTATCTAGGTTACTGTTCAGACGCAAGCTTGACACCACGCTGTCAAGCTATGCGCCATAGTATTAATTGTTGCTGGTAACACCGTTAGGTGTGAACAGTAACTTATCTAGTTCTTATCAGCCGCCAGTATCTGATCGATCGTCTTCATCAGCTGCTTATATGCCTCGTCATTATCAATACCGCCCATGATCGGCTCTCCGATAATATTTCCGTTACGGTCAAGCACGATTGTAGTCGGGAAGGCCATAATGCTTGTTGCATATTTTCCGGCTTCACTGTTGGAATCAAGGGAAAGATTCGTATATTTTGCACCCTGCTTCTCTAAAATACTCTTAGCTTCAGCAATTCCATCCTCATTTCCGTCAAGAGAATCTGTATTGATACCAATTACCTGTCCGCCTTTTTCCTTCAGCTCCTCATTTAATTTATTCAGTTCCGGAAGCTCCTGTACGCATGGAGAACATCCATTAAACCAAAAATTCAAAACCGTGACCGCATTCTTTGAAATGATGCTGCTGTCCACGTCATTTCCATCCAGATCCTTTGCCTTAAACTCCGGAAATACGCTTGCTCCCTCTTTGCCGGAATCCTTATTTGATGCATTCGCACTCTGCTTCTCAAGAAGTGGCTGAATCTCATCCTCAAGCTTTTTGATTTCTTCAACATCTTCCTTCAAAGACTTGAGTTCATCATCGGTAAACTTATCCTTAATTTTGTCTAAAGAGTTTGCCAGAAAATCTCCGTAATTCGTAGCTGTCGCATCCTTGACAGTTGATTTGTCAATGCTGTTAAATACCTTCTCCCATAAAGCCTTATGGTTTTCAAGAATACTGTTCTCTTTCTGTGTCAATTCATTAATCTTTGCATCCAGATCTTCTGCTTCCTGCGTTGACATCTGCGACTCTGTTGCTGTATTTTCCTTGTTAGCAGAATTTCCGCACGCACTTACTCCGAGTACCATCGCTGCAATAAGCAGCATCACTGTTAATTTCTTCATTTTATTTTCCTTTATTCTCTTTCAAATTTCTTTTACCTGTTCCAAATCCATATTGATAGTGAATTGCTTCCGTCGGGCATTCCTTTATACACATGCCACAGCGGATACATTCTGTATGGTTCGGATGCTTTGTGACATCCACGTCCATCTTGCAGGCTCTCTCACATTTGCCGCAGGATACACATTTATCCTCATCCACCTTCATCTGCAGAAAAGATACCTTATTGCAAAGCGCATAGATTGCGCCCAGCGGACATATCCATTTACAGAATGGGCGGTAAAACATAAGGCTTAGGATTACAAAAGTAATAAGTATACCGAATTTCCATGTAAACAGTTTGCCAAGGGCCGCTCTGATACTTGCATTGGCAATCGAAAGCGGAATCGCTCCCTCCAGCACTCCCTGCGGGCAAAGATATTTACAGAAAAACGGATTTCCCATTCCCAGTGAATTTGTCACCAGAAGGGGTAGTAAAATAACAAAAATCAACAACACACCATATTTTATATAACGAAGCGGCTTAAGCTTTTTCGTTGAAAATTTCTTAAACGGTATCTTATGCAGCAACTCCTGAAACCATCCGAACGGACACAGAAATCCACAGATAAATCGTCCGAGCAGTACACCTAACAGAATTAAAAATCCTGTAATATAATACGAAAATTTAAACTTGGATGAGCCGATGACTGCCTGCAAGGCACCGATCGGGCACGCCCCGGATGCAGCCGGACAGGAATAACAATTCAGTCCCGGTACACAGACGGTCTTTGCATCCCCTCTGTAAATCTCTCCTTTAAAGAAGTTCGGCAGATGGATATTGGTAAGAATCGTTGCCACGGCCTGAATCCATCCCCGAAAGTGCGCCAGAAACTGTGATATTTTATGTTTTTTCTTATCCAATTCCAACACACTCCAGACATAATTTGATTGCCTTTGAGAGTACCGTGGCTGCCTCCCCGCGCATCGCACCGTATCCGATCATCAGGATCGCTGCTGCCAGAAGCGTGATCTGCGCTGCTGCTCTGTTTATCTGTTTCATATCCTTTCCCTTCCTAAGTTTTAACATTTTGTCGTTGTTTACGATGATAATAGATTAGCAAAGGAATATGAACACCCTGTGTTTGAAAAAGGAAGATATCTTTAAGATTTGCGTTCTAATTCTTAAGAAATTATTGAGAACTTCTCAAGCAGTCCCACCTTATTACAAAGCAGTTTTCGTATTTTCCATGATAAACGGCTTTGCCTCTTCCTGTCCCCACGAGATATCATACATTCCCATCAGGTAATTTTTCAACTGCTTTCGGTTATCAAACTTTAGCACCTGATAAGGCAGGGAAAAGGACAGCTTTTCCACAAAAAGCAGCTTCTTGTCTTTCGTTGGCACCAATACACCGGCATGACCGATGAATAGTTCATTCTCATTTTCCCCGAAACTGGAATGAAATACAACCGTAATCAGAGATGCTTTCGTTCCGGAGATTTTTACCTCATTTTGCTTCCACGCTTTCTTCTGCTTTTTGATGTGTGTATCGACATCCGTTGTATAAGCCGTATTTAACGTAGAATACAAGGTCTCAAAAACATGTTTCTGCTTCTTGGTAAATTTCTTTGCCGGCGCATGTTTAAGCGCATCCTGATCCATAAACAGATTCGACGCATTTACCTTTGCATCTGCCTTCACCGAGATCTTGTCTTTCATCAGATCAAATGCGGTAATGCGGCAATTGTATCCGATAAAATCCGGATATTTTTTATTCCACAGTTCTATGATCTTGTTCTCATCATACTGCGGATTTTTTGTCGAAAGCTTCTTAAACCCTTTCTTGACAAGTCCGGTGTTTTTAATCGTTTTATTATAATCCTTTACATCGGAAAGCCATGCGTTCACATTCTTTTCGGAAAGTCCCGCATCAAGCAATACCTTTTTCACTTCTTTGCGTGATTTGGCATCTACAAGATTCGAATAGGCTCCGCGGTACGTTGCCTTTGCACTTGCCACGGTCGGTTGCGTCACAAACAAATACGGTACCAATAAAGCGAATATTAAAACATAAGCTATCTTTTTCATGTGTGAATATCTCCTTTGCCTATCAGCCCTTTTAACAATAGAGCTGACACATTTTTCTTTGCCACATTGTAACATATCCGCTACGGAATACAACTTAAGTTTTCTTTAAGACGCCATCTGGTCGATTTGCATTACCTCACATTTCCGACAATCAACGCAAAGTATCCCTATTTATTGTGTCAGGCACCTCTGATTTCTTTACATTTTCAAAAATTATTTTTACACAAGCTCCTCCAGATGTAAGATTACTTAAAATCAACTTCCCTCCATGTTTTCTGCATAGAACATCACTTATATACAATCCCATTCCATAATGTGTTTCTTCCAAACCTCCCCCATGATAATATGGCTTTGTTGCTTTATCAATTTCTTGCTGCTTAAAGCCAGGACCATCATCACAAATTATTACATATAACTGATTCTTGTTACTGTATAACTCTGCACTAATTTTTCTGTTAGCAAATCTCACTGCATTTGCAACTACATTTTCAACTATTTCAAGATAAATATTTAAATCTAAATACATCTCTGATATATCACACTGATAACTTACTTTATAATTCTTTTTTCCTTTATCAGCTAACGTTTCCAAAATTTTTCTTGTCTTTTTTTCTATCAGCTGCAGAAATTATGTTCGTAAAAGAAGTTACAAACATGACTGCAGCAAACAGTACAATCCATCTTTTCATACACGTAATTTTATTACATACAACAATTTATTCATAAATAGCATTTCCGATTTTAACGATGTCTATGCCATATCCCGTTTTCAACCAATTTACCAGTATATCATACTTTTGCTTGACCAAAGGATATTGTATATCTTCCTTCCACTCTTCAGTTGTCCGAAAAACAAGAGAAGCGAGATAAGCATTCAAATCATTCGATTCTGTCATATTGCCGTCAACACTCCATTCATAATCCATCGTTGGATTTAAAACGAATCCAGCATTCCGGGCCTCCTCGGTATCACTTACATTATTTAAGTAGTCGCTAATCGCAATAAATTCATCCGGAGCAACAATAATTGCAGAAGTTACAAGATATTCCAGAAATACACTCTGCAAATTAGATTTATACTCTCTTTTTTCTTCCGCAGACATCTCGGTTATATTTTTATCCACGTTACTAATAGCTATCTGATTATCCAAGTAACGAGCATATATATCTTTCCAACTTAATATATAATCCCATGTACCCCAGTCAAATTCACTAACCTGCAACTGTACGGTTTCAGCCAAAAATATTCGTATAGGCATGGTTTTGGCTAGAAATTCTTGATCATAGAAATCAAACCAAGTAAGTTGAAGTAAATCAAGCAAATTAGCCACTTTACCCGGCTCTATAGGGTCAAACCGAAATATATCATCACCTAAAGAACCCGAAATTTGTGTCCAATTGAAATCTTTTTCTGAAAATTCATACAAGAAATAACTGCCATAAGTCTCGTATAATTTCAAGATTCGTTGATCCGCCGTAACGTCACCTCCCTGAGGAAGTGTATAATCTGCCCCGGGCACCATGATTTTTCCAATCTCGGTGTCTTTCGCACAGCCACCTAGAAATAAAATGGCTAACAGAATTGCATATATTCTCATTTTCATCTCGATTACATTTTAGATTTCACATCATCTTCCTTGTCTTGTCGGTTCTTTGGCTGACTCGTTTTGTTGAAGAGCCGGATTTTCATTCATTACTTCGCTAGGAAGTGGTAATGTATATAACGGATCCTTTTCATTTAACGTGTATGTTTGCCAAGATGCCGATTTTCTCACCTTGTAAAGATGGGAGATAGAGGGCATTCCATAACGACGTAAATCAAACCAACGTACTTCATCGAAACATAATTCCAAACGACGCTCCTCACGAATCTCCTCCAATAACACGGTTGCATCCGTTATTGCTATTTCACTATATTCCTTATAACGATTCTCTCGTAAATGGCTTAAATCATCCCAAGCCGCCCCACTCTCTCCTTTTTGAGCATAGGCTTCTGCTCGGTTCAAATAAGCCTCTGACATACGAATGGAATTTGTCGGGGTCCGAGGTGTCCCGGAAGGATAGCTAAGACGCTTTTTGGTAATATTCCAATTCGTACCACTGATCAAAAACCATAAGTTCATACGGGTATCATTAGGATTCTCTAAAAATTTATTACGCAACTCTGTCGACACAACCATACCAGATAAAGATCGGGTAGGGGTATTACCATTCCCGTACACCCATTCCACTTCCGAATAGTTGTAACTGGAAATACAAGTAGAGGAACTCTCCAAATTGACATAATTGGTTAAAACACCACCATTTTCAATGGCTTTCGTGGCAGCCGCAATCGCATCATCCCACAATTCCATGTGTAAATAAACCCGAGACAAAAGAATATTTGTCGTGGGCAGATTAATACGATAGCTTCCTCGACGTTTTGGGTATTTTTCAAACAAATCCGATGCGGCCTTCAAGTCCGACACGATTTGTTTGTACACTTCTTCTACCGTACTACGAGCAGTCCCGTTTGTCTCCATATCGGCAGTTAATTTCAAAGGAACACCTAAAGCTTGTTTGTTATAATTATATGGTTCACCATACAGGTTCACCAACATAAAATAATAATACCCTCTTAACGCCAAGGCCTCTGCCTTTACTTGGTCCCGCTCCTCAACCTCTCCGATAGCCTCGTCAATCCCGTCCAAAACAGCATTTACACCCATCAACCGGGTATAAGTTGGAGAATAAGATTCATCATATGTAGATACATCAACCTCCTGTCGTTCCCACATATTTGCTTGCCACGTATAGAAAGGAAAAGCACTCACGGCACCGCTGTAATCTTCTTCGTCATCCAAAGAACTTTCATTGAGCATGTAATCGTCATCCAACAAATACAGGGTGTTATAGAGAGAACCCGTCGGTTCCGGGTAACCAGCCCCTAAAAGCAGTTCACTGTAATCCGAGACCGTTTTCACGATTACTTCATCCGACGATTCTTTGTTCAAATAGTCGGAACAGGAATTTAAACCAAGTAATCCCAATATACATATCATGATTTGTAATTTCTTCATCATACTATCATTTTGCATTTGATCTTCAATTTATATCTTAAAACATTACTTGCAATGACAAGGATGTAACTCGTCTTGCAGGCCAATCACCTGTTTCCGGATCCAAACCATCCCATTTACTATCAGAAACCCACATAAATGGATTTGTCATACTCGCCTTAATAACAAACCGTTGAGCTGCAATACGGGATAACCATTTCTGACTAAATTCATAAGAAAGTGCTAATGACCGACACCGGATAAAATCCGTACTTGCCACACGTAAATCAGAATTATTATACATATCATAAAGTCTCCTTTCGGTACTAGCTACCGAGGCTGTTGCCGGAAGATTGATATATGCCTCAGAAGTCGGGATAGAAGGTATATTTGTTTTATCCCCAGCTTTCCGCCAACGACGAGCTAAATCCCGGGATACATTTTGCTCCGGAGTGGGGATTCCATAATTACTGTCTGTGTCATACAACTTGGGCAAACGGGCATGGCCGCCCCATTGCACATTAAACAATGCATATAATGACCAGTTTTTATATTTAAACATCATGTTTAAACCTCCGGAGAAATCAGGAGTAAATTTCCCGGATTTTACCAAATAGTCTAATGGACTTGTTCCATTTAAAACATCCATATAGGCAAACTCCGGTGTCCCATTTTCATCATTTAGTCCATCATATTTAAAAGAATAAAAAGTTGAAAAAGCCTCTCCATCAACCACTGCACTTCCTTCCAAATAATCATTCAAAGTATTGATGCGTTGATTTTTATTAACCTCATTCTTGGTCACACTTGTATTCAGAGACAATTGCCAAGTGAAATCTTTGGTACGCACGGGGATCACATTGATCACGAAATCATAACCAGTATTCGTCATTTCTCCCCCAGCCAGTACATCACCCAATTACTAATGGAATATTACGAGAAGAAAGTACATCACTGATCTTCTTGAAGTAATTCACCGTAAAATTCAAACGTCCATCCAACAACGCTGCATCAACACCAAAATTATAAGTTTTTGTTTTTTCCCACCCAAGATCAGGATAAGGTAACGAGCTTATATTTAGCAAATAAGCATTATAGTATTCATTGACACCTCCATCTTTTGCTATCAAGTAGGGAGAGACCGTCTCAACGGCATTTCCTTGAGATCCGTAAGATGCAATTAAATCCAAATTATTCAACCACCACAAATTCTTCGCAAAACGCTCGGTTGCAACTCTCCATTTGACCCCCACAGACCACGTCGGTGCAAAACGTTTATTCTTATCTTGTCCAAAACGATTGGAAGCATCTAGACGGGCACTTGCATTCAACACGTAACGCCCATCATAGGTGTACACGACAGAAACATACTCACTGAGCTTATTATCAATCTTATTCAACACCGTCGCTTCTCCTTGAGCAAGGTCATTATCCAACAGATCACCTTCCCACGCTAAATCAGAATATGTCAAAGGTAATTTGATAAAGGTTTCACCTCTATCTTTCAGATACCCATAACGTTTCCCTGTTGTTCCTCTTGTCTTCGTGGAATTGGTCTCAATACCCAATTGCAGAGTCAACCTATGGATTTCCTTAAACATACGATCATATATCAAAGCATTTCGAACCGTGATCGTAGAAACATCTGTCAATCCCGTTTCCAGTAAACCGCCAAAAGGCAAACGAGTATAAGCAAACTCCGGTGCAGAACTTTCATAAGCCCCGTAATCATACCCACGCAAAGAGGCTATATAAAAAGAACGTTCCGTCGCATACTTTTTCACATCAGCAGATGAAGACGAGTAAGAAACTAATCCTTGATAATCCAATCCCGGTAGAATATTCCACTTGACGTCTAACGTAGTACCCCAAGTTTTCGTGTTATTTTCACTTCCCGTATTATCCAATTCATTTTGAATATTGTACAAATAACTCGTTTTATTATTGATAACCGTACTTGATTCATCGGCCCATTTCTCATGATAATACAGAGAGCCGTCTTCATTATACATCGGGATCACCCGGCTCGTGTTATAAGCATAACTAAAGGGATCCACATCATAGGCAAATCCTTTCACTTTACGCCAAGTCCCTTTCAATAATAAATTTACAATAAGCTTATTATTCATCAAGTTTACAGTCGTGTTGGAAATCGCTGTCAATAACGTAACCTTATTTCCATTCGCCTCTCCCGTTTCATCTGTATACCCGAGAGAAGTCCTGTTTTGAATCTTTTCTGATCCCCCACTAAGACTCAAACTATGTTTATGGCTAAATGAGTTTTGAAAAAGCAAATCGAACCAATCCGTATTCGTGCCAGCCATCTTTTCATATCTTTGATCAAACTCCTTTTTAGTAATCTCTTTGTTCAAATAAGATTGCATCAAACCAGCATACCCGATAGATAGCACTTTTGAAGGATAACTTACCCGGTCTTCATACATTTCCTGAGAAAATTCCATCATTTCCCGGGAGTTCATCTGGTTATATAAGCCATAACGAGGTCTTTGCCCGATGGAGAAATCCCCGCTATACGCAACAGAAACTTTACCAACATTCGCTTTTTTAGTCGTGATTACAATCACACCATTGGCTGCCTCGGAACCATAAATCGCTGTCGCAGATGCATCTTTCAACACGGTTATAGACTCTATATCATTGGGGTTCAACCAAGAAATAGCATTACCAGCCAACTGAGAAATATCATCTGCATCAACCGAGAATTTCGTGTTATCTTCCGAATTGAAAGGTTGCGGATCTCTTTGTATTACCCCATCAACGACCCAAACCGGTTCCTGACTTCCCAACAGGGAAGACACCCCGCGAACCCGAATTTTTGGAGATGCCCCAACCATTCCGGTTCCCTGTTGAACGAGCATACCCGGAACCACACCTTGCAACATCTGATCAATCGAAGAAACTCCTGCCATCATAATATCTTCGGCCTTCATCGTGGTCGCTGCTCCCGTGTAATTACCTTTTGACATATTCCCATAACCGGTAACCACCACATCCTCCAAAACCTCCACGTCATCCTTCATAACCACGTTTATCGAGTCCTGCCCGGCATACTTCACTTCCTGCGTATGCATCCCGACAAAAGAAAATACCAAAAATATATTATCTATCTCCGGGATCGTCAACACATAACGTCCGTCAGAACCTGTTGTTGTTCCCAGTTTCAAATCTTTTACCATTACCGTCACTCCAGGTAAAGCCATGTTTTTTTCATCAACTACTTTTCCAGAAACCCGTATAGTTTTCTTCTTTTCATCTTTCACAAAATCACTTATTAAAAATATATGAGTGGTAGAATTTCCAATTCCGATTAAAGCTCCCCCCTGATTATTAATTTCTTTAATCCACTTGTCAAAGCCCATGATTTTATCGCCTTCGGCAACAAAATGTGACGGGTTTCCTCCATTTGCTTTAAAATGAATATTTACTTTACTGCATTCCTCAAAAATTGGGTTTACATCCAGAGGATAACGAGATGCATTAAAATAGTTGGTGTAAGCTTGAACCCGCTTCCTAAAATCCACATCAGATAGCATATAGCTATATTGAGCAACATAAGAAAGAGAGGTATATCCCCCCAAGAGTACATCGGTAAGAACATGGGTACCATATTTTTTCACTATCTCATCCCCGTTACTCTTCTCTAAATCATTCAGGAACTCTTTAGACAAGAAAAAACACAAATAATGTGGCCAAACATGGGGAAGGGTATATCTGCTGGTAGGGTGAAAACATTCCGCTTTGTGAAAATAGTTGCCTTGCAAGTTTTCCTCTATATTTCCTATATCTTCGGTAAATAGCCTAAGAACATCATCCCCTATCTTTGTTTCCACTTGGCTATTTAAATAGATATTATCTATATATTTATTCAAGTCTCGATTTTCACTTATAACCCAACCTCCCCCATTGTAAAGCAAAAATATTTCTACTGTAGAATAAGGGTATAGTTTAATTGGTTCCTGCTTTACATAATCATATCCGTCACCTGCTAACAGACGTTCTACATCAATAACTTTGCCTTTTACATTTATATATCCCTTTATGGTACTCTTTTTACAGTCAAATCCTCTGCCCAATAAGTCTATGTAATCATAGGTTTTATCGTTCGTTACTGTTTCTATAAATACTTTTATATCAACAGGATCTTTCTCTACTACAGTCGGCGGTTCGATTTCTGGTTCCGGTTCCGAAAAATCACATCCACTCCAAAGCAGTAACAGTACCCCAAATAAAGTGTAGTTCAGTCTCATATTTTAATTTTTATATTGACAGTGATAAAAAGCGATAAATTGGGTGCTTCATCGAGTTTCCCCTTCTATGTCATATCCTTCATCGGTAGAAGCTATGCAATTGATGTTATATTCGTTGTTAATCCCTTTCATTCTCAGCCAGTGAGCCTTAGGAGGAGGAGCCGATCTTGTTGTTTCGAATAAACCTAAGTTTAAAACAGTGTCCAACATATACAACGCTACATAGTCGCTTTCTCCTATATCATAAACTTCCGTAGCCTCATTGCCATCATCGTTCTTATAGGCGAGTGAGAGGTAGTATTTCTTCTCGAATTTGTATATTGAATATAGCCCTTTTGCAATGTCCACATCTTGAACGGTTATGCGAAATGAGCGCTTTTCATCCTCCTTGAACCATAAAAAGCCGCCTTCTTTCAATAAAGGGTGATTGCTTTCACGTATGATGGTTCCGATTTCATTGTCTACAACTTCTGCTTTTATAATAATACTAGTGTGGCAAATGTTATCTGTTATTTCAATAGTTGCTTTACCTTTCTGAATCGGTTTTATGACTATGTTGCCATATTCCCCGTCTTCATAGATATATGCTTCAGCTATATTAGAGTTCAAGTTATTTATACTATAATCCATATTACCGCTTAATATTTTTATTCTTCCCCAAAATGCTTTTGCTATTTTTATATCTTGTGTTTCAATGGTGAAATCAAGATAATGTTCATCGGATGAGCAAGAATACAGAACCGGTATTAATATCAGGAAAAAGAAATGCGATAGTTTCATCATAATTAGGGTGTTTATAAAGTTTGTATAGATTGACGTTTACTTTATAATTTTTGAGTTTTTACAAATGTAGGGACTTTGTGTAAGAATCATGCGATAATAAAGTACGCAATAAGTACGCATTTTACAGGTACTCAATAATAATAGTACGCAACAAGTACGCTTCTGACTACATTGAGCTAATGAAAATATCCCAATCTTCGGGGCTTCCATCCATATTGAAAGCCTTCTTGTATAACCTTTTTCGTATGGATGTAATGGCTTGCTTGGTATGTGAGGTTATATATGCAATTTGGGTAGGAGGTACTCCTATTTTTATGAGTAGGCAAACTTGCATCTCTATTGTCTTCATTGGATAGAGATCAAGTAGACGTAGCGTGAAATCTGTATAGGCTTCATTTATGCTATGAGTCAGTTCTTGCCAGTCTTCTTTTTTAATTTTTATCCCTTGTTCCGCCTCTAGAAATTTGTGGTATATTGGTGATTTCTTTAAAATAGAGATACCTTGTTCACGAAATTCTTGTTTAGCTATAATTTGCTCATTGCTTTTTTCAATGAGCTTTTTCTGGAGATTGAGTAAATCTTGATTTAATGAACTTTTTATGCTTTCTGCACTCTGTAGCGATTGTTCCAGTTTTTTTATTTGCCTCCTGTTTTCCTCAATGCATGCCAAACTTTGGTTATATTGTTCTTCTTGCATTCTTTTTATTCTCCTTTGTTGGGCTAATTCTTCTTGTTTTTTTCTCTTATGATATTGCCAATAAACAGCAAAGATTAGTATAAGAGAGATGAGAAAGGAGATGAAAATAATATTCCATATCTTCTGGTTATTAGCCATGTCTTTCAATCGGTTGTTTTCTTTTTCTTTTAATTGGTAATTGTATAATGAGTTTATTTTGCGTACTGTTTCTGTCTGAATAATATTTCTCGCAGAATCTGTATATGCTAAATCTTTGTCTAAATACTCTAATGCTTTTTTATATTCTCCTTTTAGACGTGCAATGTAGCCCAATCCCTGATAGCCTTCTGCCTTGTAGCTATATCGGTTCATGAGTGACAATTGGGTGTAATAATAAGTAGCTGAGTCTAATTGATTTGTATGGTAGTAATAACGCGCTGCCGTACAATAACGGGGAGCTAAATTGATAGTGTTGATCTGCTCAAAGGCAATTTGCATGCTTTGATAAGCTTTTTGATACATCCCCAGTTTAGTGTAATATTCAGATAGTTCACTGTTGACGATTCTTTTCAGATTTATGTTCTTTATTTTGTCAGCTAATTTATCTGCCTTTTCGTAGTAATATATTGCACTGTCCACCTTGTTCAGTGTGCTAAACGTCCGGCCGATATCTCGTAAGCTGTAAGTAATACTGATGCTATCCTTTGCCAAGATATCATATTGATATGCTTTGACGAATACATCGTGTGCTTTATCATATACTTCTTGATAAAGATAAAGGGTTCCTATTTGACTATAGATGCGACTTGTTAATCTATAGTTCATGCAAGCATTTGATGCATCAATAGCTTTGAAGAAATATTCCAGCGCCTGCGGTGCATCTCCCAAATCTCTATATATCCGTCCGGCATAATAATATGCTTCTGGTAGGTGTTTTTTATCTTTCCTCTTTTCATAATAGTGCAGTACTTCCAGTATCAAGCTATCGGAGGTATGTGTAATATACGCTTTGTCTCTGGCCTTTATGGTCAGTAGCTGATAATACATTTGTGCCTCTTTAGATTCTTGATGTGTACTGTCTTTGAATTGTTCTAACAATACGATAGCACTGTCCGGACAAGTATTTGCGAGAGAATCAGCAAGTTGTAAGACCTGAGGATAAGGTTTACTGTCACAGGAGAGGAAGTAAAGTGGTAAGAGAATGATTAGTAGTAGCGGTTCAGGCCATTTCATACGCGTGTTGTTTTAGTCGTTAGTGTTATTTAGCATACAAAGGTAATAAACTTTTGTTGAAGTTGAAGAGTGAAATTCGTTTTTTCGACTTTCGTGTTACTTGTCGTTGTTTACACTTATTATCTGACAATTTATTGTTCTGGGACTCTGCACTTACTGATGATAATCGCAAAATTGTTATTTTAAAATCTCCGACAATAATTGAGATGTTACAGCATTGACATTCACTAATTAACAATGAATCTTAATAATGCTTCTGAATATGTCTCCACAAAGTATAAAGGCAATACTCTTTAACTTTTAGATTAATTTCATACATTTGCATGCTTGGTCTGATAATTCAGTATTGTTATTCAACCATTTTGTATAGTTATTTATACGAATCTTTTTGCAATGAAACAAAACAACTTTTTAAGTTCCCTCACTAAAGAAGAACTGATAAAACTCATCGAAGCCTATTCCAAAAATTGGTTGGCTATGGATGGCGTGTGGTTTCAATCAATAGAACGGAAATTTGGAATGGATGAAGCCATGCATCACGATAGGGAAGCATGGAAGTCTTTCACGATAACAGAGGCGAGAAGAATAAAACAATTCCTCGGATTGCCGGAACATGCAGGACTGGAGGGCTTGGCAAAAGCCTTGCAGCTACGTTTTTATGCGAATATAAATAATGATGAGATTATTCTGGGGAAAGACAATAAAACTTTGGTGTATCGCACGCTTGAATGTCATGTGCAAACAGCCCGCAAACGAAAACAGATGGAGTATCATCCTTGTAAATCGGTAGGTATAATTGAATATAGCGGTTTTGCTAAAACAATAGATGAACGCATTACTTGCGAATGTCTTAGCTGCTATCCGGATATTACCGATAATAGCTGCTGTTGCGCCTGGCAGTTTACTTTGAATGAGTAATACGGAGAATTTCATTTTAGAGTATAGAAACATGAGGTAGTAAAGAAGTTTCTCAGATATGGAATGCCGGCAATTATGGCATATAGTCTCCGGGGTTTTAATCGGAATTTTATTTCATAATGAGGATTTATGAAGAACAGTTGCCTATCTATAATTGTAATGTGTTTCTCATGCACTAATTTTTCAAATAATTCTATTGAGGTTTTAGTTTCCTTTATAGAGAGAAGTTCTTCAATACAACCGGTGCTCTCACCGCTAAACTTCAAAATGCCTTTATATATAGGTGCTGGCAGTAAATGAATGAAAGGGAAGTGGGAAATTATTTTGCTTTTGCATATCTGCTGATGTCCTCCAAAAGGCATTTGCCACGCGGGAAATGACATAAAGATAATCCCTTCAGGATTAATGTATTTGGGAAGATTTGATAAGAATGTCGCTTTGTCCTTTATATGTTCTATAACATCGTGACAAATGATTAAGTCGAATTTATGTTCAAGTCCTTTCAATTTGAAAATATCCGAGGCAATGAAATTCCCTTTTATTTGTCTTTCTTCAAAAAACAGGATGGCATCTTTTATTCTTCCTGCTGATAAGTCGACTCCTGTCGTGTTGCATCCCAGTTCGGTGAAAGGTAATAAATTACCTCCATCTCCGCACCCTATTTCTAAAATATTCATTCCCTTTTTAATCTTTTTGTATTTTGATATATATGGGATGTAATATTTCCTGCTTGTTATGGAAAGTTCCTCAAAATATAATCTTCTGTTTTTCTGTCGTTCTTGCATGATATTTATATTAAGTTTGTTTTTTAGATTCTATCGGGTTTATGCGACTGTTAATTTAATATGTTGTCTTGTCCAAAAAAGAAACGGGAAAAGTGCAGTTTATCCATGCTCCATGCTATCGCTATGCATCCATTTATGGTAACAATGACAGATATCACCATGAAAAGCATTCCGGTGGAATCAAAGAATAGGAAGGGTAGGAAAAGCTTGCATAAAATTGTAAAAATGGGGGAGAACAGGAATATGACAAGAGTGTTCCTGCCTATAAAATAAGAGTATTCTTTGATATCTTTAGGCAGATAGTTGTGCGCATATAATGATATAATGATGACCAGATAAGTAATTGCAATGCCTGCTAATGTACCTCTGTCCAGATTGTTAGGGAAGTAGCATAGTAACATAATAGGAATAAGGGCTAAAAAAGAGGGTTGAAAGATTTGAGTGAATGGTAATTTACTTTGTTTGATAATGATTCCTGCAAGGAAATAAATGGCATTGGCAAATACTATGAGTCCACCCCAGTATGCGGTAGCAAATAAACCAAGGCCAAGCAATATCAACTGTGATATTGTTTTCATGTGAGTATAACGGAAGGCCAGATAATGTAGGAGACTGCAAATAATCAAGGTGTGAAGATACCAGTAGGGACCTAATGGTTTTATAAATATCTTGTGTAATAATATAATTGGAGTAACTTCTGGTATACTTTCCCTGACCGGTAAGATATGTGACATAATTACGTAGCCTGCCTCCATGCACATGTATGGAACAAAAATCCAGAATAGTTTCCTTACAAAACTTCTGATGTCTTTCTGAACATTATCCAGATAACCGGATATGATTAAGAAAGCGGACATATGGAATGTATATACGATTTGCTTTATATAAGGATACTTATCGCTAATGTATACCAGATGGAAAACGATCATTAGGAGGATAAAGATGCTTTTCAGATAGTCCAGTTCTTTAATTCTGTGTTCCATAGTTTGAGTTTTATATACGCTCACATGAGTGGAGTCGCGATAGTGAAAAGGTAATGATAAGTGATTGCTTGATTAGTTTCATGTATTCGTTTGTTTTTGTTGTTAATGCTTTAATACATACAAAAATAGGTAGCTTTTTATAAAAAACAGGATAATAAAACTTCTTTATGATAATGTAACTATATTTTAAAATATATATAAGTCTTGTGTAAACTCGATGTGAGTTATATCCGAATCGTACCCGAACCGTATCTGGGCCGTACCTGCTCCGTACCTTCTTCGGTCAGAGGTACCTCTATATGGAGAAGCTACGGAGTTGGTACGGAGCAAGTACGGCTCAGGTTATGCTGCATAGTCTTTTGATCTGTTTTTATTTCAGAGTATAAAGACGTTAAAAGTCCGTACTCCTTTGCTTTATCTGTAATTTCTTTGGAACTTTGCATTGCATAAATGGTGTAATGTAAAATATGTAATGAACCGGATGGAGACTCAGGAAATGAAACATACTATTAAAGTCATTGCTTTCGATGCAGACGATACTCTTTGGAGCAATGAACCTTTTTTTCAGGAGGTGGAACGAAAGTATACGGAGCTATTAAGTGAATATGGTAACGCAAAGGAGATTTCGGTAGAACTGTTTAAAACAGAAATGGAAAATCTGGAATGTTTGGGCTATGGTGCCAAAGCGTTTACTATTTCAATGGTTGAGACTGCTTTGCGGGTGAGTGAACGGAAGGTGTCAGCAGATAAGATACAACAGATTATTCTTTTAGGTAAATCTCTACTTCAGATGCCGATTGAGTTGCTGTCCGGTGTGGAAGAGACCTTGAAAGCTCTGAAGGAACAAGGCCGTTATCGTCTGGTAGTGGCTACGAAAGGTGACTTGTTGGATCAGGAACGTAAATTGCACCGCTCCGGGTTGACCTCTTATTTTGATCATATTGAAATAATGTCTGATAAGACGGAGAAAGAATATACCCGCCTGCTACAAATCCTTCAGGTCGTTCCGGAAGAATTCATGATGATTGGTAATTCCTTGAAATCCGATATTCAACCGGTACTGGCTATTGGAGGATACGGGGTACACATTCCTTTTGAGGTGATGTGGCAGCATGAGGTGGTGGATACATTCGCTCATCCCAGATTGAAACAGATGAAAAGTCTGGTGGAACTGATGGACTGGCTTTAATGATGCAGGTTAAATATTCGCATCTATTTGCTTTATCCGATATTTATTCCGTATTTTGTGTTACATAAAAAGTGTAACGTAAAATATGTAATGTTGCTTATGAAACCTCAGAAGATGCAACCCCGGAATCCTTTTTTAGTGTATGGTTATGCGAACCCTCGTTATTTTTGTGACCGTGAAGCTGAAACACAACAGATGTTGTCGGCTTTGGAGAATGAACGGAATCTGACATTGATAGCGCCTCGGCGTATGGGTAAGACGGGATTGATAAAAAATGTCTTCTATACCCTGCAAGAGGAGAAACCGGAAGTTGTTAGTTTCTATATGGATATTTTTGCAACGCGCGATTTAGCTTCTTTCGTTCGCCTGCTGGCAAAAACCGTACTAGGGCAGCTTGATACGCTCAGCGAAAGTGCTTTGCATAAGCTGACTTCTTTTTTTCGCTCTTGCCGACCGGTGATTAGTGCAGATGAGTTGACGGGAGTTCCTACAGTAACCTTAGACTTTGTTGTCGACAAGTCTGAACAGACATTGAAGGAAATCTTTGACTATATGGCTGCTTCCGGCAGGAATTGCTATCTGGCTATTGATGAGTTTCAGCAGATCACTTCTTATCCTGAAGAAGGTACAGAGGCTTTGCTTCGCTCTTATATCCAGTTTATCCCGAATGTCCGTTTCATCTTTGCAGGTAGCAGTCAGCATTTGATGCAGGAAATGTTTGTTTCCGCCAAGCGTCCTTTCTATCAGAGTACGCAATTGATGGTGCTGCGTGAGATTGATGAAGAATCTTATTATCGGTTTGCAAGGAACTTTTTTGAGTTGCGGGGGCAAGAGTTGGACAAATCTGTATTTCATTGGATATATACCCGTTTTGAGGGACATACCTGGTATATGCAGGCAATGTTGAATCGGTTGTATGAGCGAAATGAACCGGTTGTAGATATCACTCAGGCAGAGCAAGTGCTGATGGGGCTTCTTGAAGAAAATACACCTGTCTATCAGAACCTGATTATTATGTTGACGGACAATCAGTTGGCATTGATGAAAGCCATTGCGCATGAAGGGAAAGTGACGGCACCCAATAGTGGAGAGTTCATTTTGGGGCATGGGCTGAAAACTCCGAGCAGTGTCAATGCCGCTTTGAAGTCGTTGGTAGAGAAAGAACTTGTCTATAAATCGACCGGTGGATATATGGTTTATGACCGTTTTATGGGAATATGGCTATTGCGGAACTGATAGATTGGCTTTAATATTTGCGATCTACATGATACTCTATCCTGTAGATGTGATCGAAATGCTCTGTCCATTCATTCGGAGCAATGCCAATCTGTAGACCATAGAAGAGAGTACCCTTTTCCCGGTGTACGCTCATTTGTTTTAATAGCTCAGGTTTGCATTTGGGGATGCGGTAATCGCTGATAAGTAAGACATCAGCATTCATATAGCGGTTCTCGTCGAGCATTCTGAAAGTGTCTTTCAGCATTTGGGTGGCATCCGTATCACCGGTGAAGGGGTGGCTGAAGAATTCCATCAGTTTCAGCCGGTCGCGGCGTATGTCAATGGTTTTGGTGGATACGGAGAATGTGATGAGGAAACATTCCCTGTTTTGAAGTTCAGCTATTTCAATCAGTTTTATCAGCAAGGAATTGGCCATTCGCTCCGGTTTCCCCGTCATGCTGCCCGACGTGTCGAGGCATACGATCATAGGCCCTTTCAGAACTGCCGGTTTTGCTTCCAGACGTCTGGAAGGCTGCATGATTTCCGATTTATAACGGAAGGTTTGTAGCTTCTGCGTGAAGTATTTCAGCATGAAGACATCTTGCAGTTCGCTGTCTGCATAATATAGCAATTCCGAAGGAAGCAGGGCGTTCAGGTCGTTACCGATGGTGACACCCAGAATATCGCTCTTTTGGGAATGAGCCAGTTTGTAGACACTGCCTTCCGTTACATATACCTGTTTGCTGCCTTCATCGTCGGCTATTCTTCCCATACGGTTGGCTACCTTCAGCAGTTCGGGGTATTCCTTTTGCAGTTTTACAATCTTCCGGATATTCTCAAAATCGATGGTATTCCACAATCCGTTCATCATGCTCCATGCCTGATAGAATTCCTCCTTGTCCACTTGGTGCTCTTCCAGGTATTCCGGTATCTTGTTCAGGCTGGTTTTCAGTTTCTTTTCCAGAAAGTCTTTCTTGGCATCCAGATTTTTCTCTTTCTGTTCCTTCTGCTTCTGTTGAAAAGAATCTTCCCAGTCTTTCAGCATCTTCTCCCAAACGGTGGAATCATGTTGCTTGTCTTTGTCCCCGAACATATGTTCGTAGAATGGTTCATCGAAGGCATTCTCTTTATAGTCATCTTTGATTTTTCTCAGTAGGGCCTGCCATCCATCCCGTTTTTCTTTAATCCAGTTCAGGGCACTTTCCATTTCTCCAAGTTCGGATTGTGCTCTTTGCATCTGAAATTTCTCTTGTTCCAGAAACTGCCAGACAAATTGCGTGGTGATATCGTAGAATATGCGTGCACGGACCTCATCGCCCAGCACCAGAACCCTGATGGACGGATCGTTCATGATGGCCAGCAGATAGAGAAGCAGGGGATCTTCCGTTTCACCGTATAGCGTCTTGGCACATTCTCCCGTTTGTACGAACTTCTCGACTACCTTTACATAGAACTGGATATCATACTTCCTTTTGCTCAGCCCTGCCATATTGCCGCAAGTTGAATTGTAACTTTTCCTCTTCGATTTCTACGTTCCGCAGTTTTTTCAACACTTCGTCCGAGTAACGGGTGATTAACTCTTTGTCAGCGGGGCTGACGAACAGATTGTCCGTGCATAAGGAGTTGGTAAGGGTGAGAAGATGCTGAAAGAGCCGGTTCAGTTCATCCCGGTAATTGCGGGAGGTGATCTGGGGCAGTTTGTCGAACAGGCTTTGGGAAGTTTGTTCGGACTGGTGAGATGCTTTAGTCATTTTTTCTCCTTTATTATTTTGCGTCATCGGATATCGCACACCATCTATTAACAGGTATTCTGTTCCCTCTCTGTACAGGTTCACCCGTTGCTGAACTGCGCCTGAGGGTGCTCCACCCGGATAACAACGGATAATTGAGCGTCCCGGATTCAACGGATCGGGATAGATGACGGCTTGTCTCGGAGCATTCTCTCTCTTCTGCTCTTTCAGTGCCAGATAGTCTACGGCGAAGATATAGGTATGACCTGTGTCATGTTCTGCTACATGATAGTAGAAGTAATCCGTAATTTCAAGGTCATTCTTGGGCGAGCAATTGTTTTTAAAATCTTCCAGCGCCTGGCGCACCCGGCTGATTCGTATATCACTCTTAATCGCTTCGGTGATTTCTTCCATTTTTTCAAGGCAGGAAGTGAACAGTTCACGGAGAACTAATTGATGAATGGGCTCGCACTCGTCTATCTCGTTCCATAGGCAATGGTATAGAGGCGACAAATCTGCCGAATTCACGGCTGTGCGTCCGTTGATGAAGGCTGAGGCTTTCAATAGTTGCACGATGTTCTTCCAGCGTCGGTCACTTATGTATACGTTTCGAATTGTGTCTTCATCATCCAGCGGAAGACGTTTCAATTGATGGCGGATATTTGTAATATAATGTAGTATTTCGGTAGATAGTGAAACCTGGTTTATCTTTCTGCGCCAGTCTGCATATTCTTCTTCACTGATTTGCAGATCTGCAGGTATGCTTATTTCCTTATCATTATCATCGAGCAGCATGTTGTAGAAGGTCGCTTCATCTTTCACACAGGTGCAGATGATGCGTAACAGAAATCGGTCCCACAATGCTTCGAGTCCTTCGCCGTGCGCGGGCAACTCGTTACTGGCGGCAATCAGAAGTTTAAGCGGTAGTTTGATTTCTCTGTCTCCGTTCCGGTAAATTTTCTCATTGATGGCGGTGAGTAATGAATTCTGTATGGCAGGCCCTGCTTTCCATATCTCATCCAGGAATACTACACTTGCCGTAGGGAGATATCCTTCAATGGCACGTTCGTATTTATCGAATTCCTTGAGCCGGTTGATACTGATAGGGCCGAATATCTCGTCGGGAGTAGAAAAACGTGACATCAGATATTCGAAAGCCTTTGCTCCCTTGAAGGCAGCCTTCAGTCTGCGTGCCACCATGGATTTGGCAACCCCCGGAGGACCCAGCAAAAGAACACTTTCGCCTGCCAGTGCAGCCAATAATGACAAGCCTAATTCCGTATCCTTCTCATAAACCCCTTGGTTGATGGCGGTTAATAGTTGTTGTATTCTGTTTCTGATGTCCATAATTCTGTTTCGTTATGTCTCCATTTTTAGAATGAGGCTTCAAATATATGAAATCTTTATACGGAATACTGACAATTATTTTGAATTGTTGCAATATCTCTTGTTCTGCCATCCAAAAAGACTGCTTACTTGAAAACCCCTTTCCCGATTACACTTCCATTTTTCTTTTCTTTTCCGATTGCAGGATTGCATAAAAGACGTATATTTGTCACATTGTATCCTGAACTTAAAGTGAACAGACTATGATAACAAACCAATTGCTGCGTCCTGCCAGTATTGTGGTG